>Ga0208195_1000009_pt1 | contig 283532 bp, 248 predicted proteins | sample AD_UKC077_MetaG_FD_184441 | JGI IMG/M metagenome (GOLD analysis project Ga0208195, IMG submission 184441) | Active sludge microbial communities of municipal wastewater-treating anaerobic digesters from USA - AD_UKC077_MetaG (SPAdes) (version 2) | ecosystem: Engineered > Bioreactor > Anaerobic...
GCAATCCTGTTTTTTTATTTATGATGCAATGTAACCCTTGGTTAATAATATTTATACTTATCACTGTATTCTTGTTCCCATTTTTACTGTATTCTTGTTCCCGATTTTGCTGTACCACTATTCCCATTTTCACTGTATTCTTGGTTCCTGGTAACATTTGTATTTATTTCAGTACTTAAGCCAAATTGAGGATGATAAAAGCGGGGATCAATCAATACCAACACCCCAATCTCTGGAACTTCGCGAATTGCCATTAATTCAGAAAGCCTCTTAATTTCGTTAGGGAATGTATTTACCGTGTATTTCTGGGCTTTCCGTAATAATTTATATTGTTGTTCAACTGCATATTGCGAAAAAAAATCTGCTACAATTTTTTCCCCTTTATCTGAATAAGGGACCACTAAACCTTGTGTTGGTGCATCTATGGCTTTAAACACTTTACCAGCAGTAGCGAAGGCTTGCTTAAAATACATTGGTGGTTGTTTATCATTTTCTCTTGAATACTCACTGACAGAAATTGAATTATCACTTAACAAATTTAATAACGTATCATTTCTACCAACATTGACATTGTATTCCATTTCATCGGACCGGTTATAAAAATAATATTGAAAATAGCGTTCCATAACTTGAGGATGAATTAAGTCACTGGGTAATCCCGAGTCTGGATTTTGAAGTTCATCGAAAATACGGAAGCTTATATTTCTTGCAGTTTTAATATCATGTAATGAGTCGATATTTTCGTTTTCTGGATTTACAACAAATACTTTCCCTAACGGTCTTATAGCATTCCTATTACAGCGTCCTGCAGCCTGTACTATGGAGTCAATTCCTGAGACAAAACGTATAACAGTGCCAAAATCAACATCTACACCTGCTTCGATAAGTTGAGTGCTTACGCAAATAATTGGTTCCATTTCTTTAAGCTTTTTCCTAATTTCATTAAGACTTGCTATTCGGTGTGCCGCACACATGCTAGTGCTTAAATGATAAACAGTGAAATCTGTATGTTGTATGAGTTCTTGATAGATTTCCCGAGCGTTTTTCTTTGTGTTAACGATAATTAAGCAACTTAATTTTTTACTTACTTGTTCAATGGCTAATCGAGAAATTTCACGGACATCCCAGCCTGAAGGTCTAGTTTTATTTATGACCTCAACTCTCTTTAAGTTATCGAAGATTGTTTCAACATTAGGAACAATTTCATTTTTTTTTGTAAATCTAATGCAACCTTTTTCTTCATTAACCTTATTTAGTAATGGCTGTGTTGCTGTGCATAAAACCACACTTGAATGACAATAGGTGGTTAAAAAGTTAATGGCATTGCAAAACAAATGGATAGTTTTGATAGGTAACGTTTGTATTTCATCAAAAACAATTACTGAGCGCGCTAATTGATGCATACGTCTTGCGCTACGCGTACCGCTGCTAAAAAGTGTTTCTAAAAATTGGACACTTGTCGTGTAAATGATGGGCGCATCCCAGTTTTCAGAGAGAATTTTCGTTTTCCAATTTTGCAACTCTGGTAATAAATTCGAATGATGTTCCAAAACAAATTTACCATGCTCGTTTTTGTTTAATTCTAAAATATCGCGTACAACACGTGCATTTTGATCAATAATTGAGGTATAAGGTATTATAAATACTAACCTGTCTAGTTTGTGCTTATTTGCATGGTGTAAAGCAAACCGAAGGCTCGACAATGTTTTCCCTCCTCCAGTCGGTACTGTTAAGGTAAAAACACCCATTTCATCTTTTGCTCTCTCTAAGCAAGCATTTGATACTATATTTCTGATGCCATCAATAGGGCTTCTGTTTGGGTTGATTACAAAATCATGTAGTTTTTTTTCTAGTCTTTCAATTAACACTTCCCATTCAACGTATTTACCATCCTGCCTTAGTTTAGCCTGGTTAACATTTTCGAAATTTGCCGTATCGGTACGGTCAGCATCAATTAGACAACTAAAAAGCACACGAGCTGCTAATCCAGCCTGAAATTTTTTTAAAGTTTCATTACAATTATTCTTGTTTATCTTTTTAAACAAATTGATTACCTCGTTAAAAATTTCGTCGTCATCAAGCAAGTTATTTATTTTTTTAAGTAATACATCATCAGCTTTTCCTTTTATTTCGTCAAGATGACATCTTTCCTCTGGCGTGGACATACGTTTCTCAAAAGCATTCTTTCCATCAGTTGTCAAACAATCTATTAAGCCTGAGTGATGAGACGCAACACATAAAGTAAGTAACTGAATTACCGCTTGTTTTTGTGAATTTTCATGATATGCTTTGTTCCATAAATACTTAGCACCTGCAGTTGAATGATCTACTTTACCTTTCATCCTACAAGTGTCAATGTATTCATCTTCGTCTTGATCAATTACTCCAGTAGCAGAACCAATATAGTTCTGGAATGCAGAACTATATTTCCCAAAATCATGCAAAAGCCCTATTAGCTCACCTGTTTTTACTAAACCAATTTTTGAAGCATTATTTGAAGTTATCAGAGATACGTGCTCAAGATGATCTTTTACTGATTGAACAATCTTTTTTTCATCATCATAACGAATATGAGCTATATATTCTTTCATACGTAAATTTTTAATAGTAGAATTACTGCTATATAATTCTTTTTCAATACATTATATTTTAAACCGTTTGGTTTATACAAAAGCTAAAAGAGCACTCATAGGTTGATGAATGCCAAGTTATTGGTTCGGCGATTTAGTTTTACAACAGCTAAAAAATATAAAATTTCATACACGTGCTCTTTGTCACAGTCTTGGCCGCTTAGCTGTTGAGGTCAGTTTCATAATCGGTTTCCTGGCTATTCGTAAATAGCGGGTACCAGTAAAAATCGACCTTTGGTTTCTTGTTTTTTCTATCCTGCCTGTGGCACCGGCGGGGTGAGTTGGACCGCATACCCGAGTTTTTCCAGTTCTTTCTTCAGGTATAGCTTCCGTCTCTTTTCTACCCGTTGGGTTACATAATCCGCTCCAAGTTCTTTATACCCCTCCATTCCATTTATCACATGATAGACAGACTTCAGGATCGAATGTCCTACTGCTATCAAGGCTCTTTTTTTGCCTCTTCTTGCTGCCACCCGGTGATATCTGGCTGAATAAAACGTATTTTTAGTCCTTGTTGCAGCCCACGCTGCCTCCGTTATTACTGCTTTTACCTGTTTGTTCCCGTGGGTGGTTCTTCCACTTTTTTTTTTACCCGCACTCTCGTTGTTTCCCGGACACATTCCTGCCCATGAAGCCAAGTGCTTCTCTGTCGGGAAAACGCTCATATCCAACCCGATTTCTGCTACAAGATCTTCTACTGTTTTTGTACTTAGTCCAGGTATTGCTTTAAGATGCTCCAAAACGTTGTCATAACCGGAAAGCACTTCTTTGATCCGTGCATTAAGGTTTTTTATTACAGCTTCGGTCGATGCGATATCTTGCCGGATAAGACCCAAAAGGTAGATGTGATGCTTGTCTATCAAACCCTGGCAAGCTTCATAAAGATCTTCCTTACTCGCTTCCAGCCTTTTGTGATAGACTTCTTCAATATCAGACATTGTAATAGTCCCCACCTCACACAATTTGTCTATCAGTTTTGTCGCCACCACTCCCTGTGTAGTGCTCAACACGCTTGATAGTTTGATATTACAATCTTCCAGTATACGCACTATGCGATTCTTCTCTGAAGCTACATGCTGAATCATCTTCGTGCGAAAACGTGTTAAATCCCGTAGCTCCCGTTGTTCTTTTGCCGGAATGTAACTGGGCTTCAATAATCCGGCCAATAGCAACTTGCATATCCATGCACTGTCCTGTTTGTCTGTCTTGTGTCCCGGAACATACTTGATGTGTCGGGCATTGACGATCCAAACTTTTAAGGATGTCGGTTCAAGTACATGGTAAACAGGCTTCCAATAAATACCCGTACTTTCCATGGCCACGTGGGTGACCCCGTTTTCCAATAACCAGTCTTTCAGTTCTGTCAAAGAGCGTGTAAAGGTCCCGAACTCCCGGGTTGCCTTCTTTAGGCCTTCTCCACCTATGGTGGCCACCACCACTTTCTGGTGGACATCAATGCCGCATCCCCTGGACACGACTTGATTAAAGCTTATTTGAGGATCCATCGTTCTTTTGTTTTTTATTACTATCAAAGATACGATTACATCCTATTTTCATTCGCTTGGACGTCTATTACGTCATGGAGGTTTCATATTAAAGTGATTTTAAATCTCATACCTCAACACATTTGCATTGCTAAGTAAAGGCGTTCAAAAATATCTATCTTCTCCGTCAAAACACGACGTAGTTACAAATTTTTCAAAAAAAATAATTAGCAGGAAACTGTTTGTAAATTTAATGTTTGCAGCCCGGATAAACAAGATGTGTCGGAAATACCGACACCCGGCGCCTGCAGCAATCAGGCTTGCTCTGCCCGACCCTTCAGCCTGGCTACCCTTTCTTTGAGTGAGCGCTGGTGTTCCTCGTCTGAACTGTTGGGGTCCTGCATGCGAAGGAACAATTCGCAGGGCAGGTCGGGGCATTGGCCGCAGCTGGTGTACTTTTTTTCCACCACGGCGCATTTGTACAAAGGGCATATGCCCTCCGAAGTGTGTTCTGCTGCCCAGAAAGGAGCCCCTTTGACCCGGTAGCAGCCGGCGCATTGCGTGGGGTAGAATTCGCATTCGTTACACAGCAGGCCGCAGGAAGATAGCATTTGATTCATGATTATCGTGTTTAGGTAAAATTTCAGTAAACTATCCGGTACACGCACCTTTCACCGCCGCGGAGGATGGATGAAACCACCGTGGCCGAGACAGGGCGCCTCAGGACAAAGGAAAACATGGCCTCGGCAAATCCCTCGGAACAATAGCAAAGCGCAGCCGGTCCCTTCTGCGGAAGGGGGGCCGCAACGGGACAGACGCAGTGGTCCTTGTTCTCATCGGCAAGGATGGTGCGGGTTGCCTTGTCGTGCGAAACCTTCCAACCCCACCCGCTCTCCAGGTATTGCACAAAGGCATCGGGGTTGTTGCGGTAAGTGGCAAGCAGTTCGGTAAGCTTCAGGTGGTCGTAGTGGGCCTGTGCGCAGCCCTTGAGCAGGCTTCTTTTCTGTTCCTCATCCGCCATACCGTCAATATGGCCCAGGAGCAGGGATAGCCATTGCCGGGGCATGGCCTCTTTATCGGGAGTTGCCGTGGTATCTTGTCTTTCAACTCCAAAAACATGGTTGGCAAATCCCATGCAGCCTGCTCCGCACAAACAGGCTCCCGTGGCACAGGCCTTCCGGATGAAATCCTTTCTGCTGATGTTTTTCATGGTACTTTACAGGCTGGTGGAATGTAAAGTTAAATTTATTTAGACCTTTGACAATAAAAGCAATCTAAAATGATGAAACGAATGCGACATTCTATCATGCCAACGGCCAGAACCTGGTCCAGGCATGGGAATACTGCTTACCTGATCTTTGGATCTGCCTTCAAGGACATGGTGAAAAAGTGACCGCGTTGCACTCTAAATGCATGATGATAAAGATTGCATCCTGTTACCTTTTTTTGTAAATTTACACTACCAGCTCCCTAATTTTTAACTTTTTATTTACCATGCATTTAGAATCAGACGACACCCGGAAAAAGCAGGTTGTTCAATTTGCCGATGAAATTTTCAAAGCCTACTGCGTCACGAATTTCGACATAGACAGGGACGGAGAGATTTCCCTGCAGGAAGCCTTGAAAATCCGGGTGGTTTACTGTGACAATATGAGCATAAGGTCCCTGCAGGGAATTGAACATTTTACCAATCTGACAGACCTGTCTTGCAGTGATAACAAGATTAGCACCCTGGATTTGAGTCAAAATAGGTCATTGGAAGAGGTCTATTGTGACCTGAACCGGCTCACCCGGCTTATCCCGGGAGACAGTCCCCGCTTACAAATACTGGATTGCGGGTCCAACAGGTTGAAAACCCTGGATGTGAGCCGTAACAAAGGATTGCGATACCTGGATTGCAGCTGTAACAAGCTGTCCGGACTGGATGTGAGTGAAAATACCTTCCTGAAAGATCTCAATTGCGGGGTGAACCTTATCAAAACCCTGGATGTAAGTAATAACACGGAACTGGAATTCTTCTCATTCACCGTGAATGATATTTTCAATATCGATGTGTCCCGGAACGAACAGCTTCGGGGTCTGGATTGCTCCATGAATCACCTGACCCGGTTGGATGTACGTGCCAATACAAGACTGGAGTTCCTATGCTGCACCAATAATTTCATAAAGGAACTTGATGTGAGCCAAAATCGCTTTTTATCCAGACTGTACTGTTACGGCAACAGTCTTAGGACGCTTGACCTGAAAAACAACCCATACTTGGAGTCACTGCACTGCGGAGCCAATGAGTGGGATTATATTGACCTGAGAAACAACCGCTCCCTGGAGGAACTCACTATCCTCCGTGAGCAGATAGACCTGTTGGAAGGCGAAATTATCGCCTCGGCCTGACCCGGCTTATTTTATTCAACCAGTGTTTCCACTTTTTCCTTTACTTCCTCCCCTACATCCTCGAGTCCCTCTATTCCCGACTCCTCAGCTTCCGGCAGCACCTTGTCTTTCTCGGCAATGACGCGCAGCCTGGTGGCTTTGGACTTGCTTTCGGGAGTCGGCACGAATGGTTTTGGTTCCGTGGCGGGTCCGGGAGTTACAGTTTCCCCACCCACCCTGGTGACTTTTTTCTTTGTTGCCATACTATTACGTACCTTGCTTGCGTACCCGGGTGAAGTACACCCACAAAAAGTTCCGGTAACTGATTTCCCCGGTCGCAATGACTTTCTCCAGATAGAAGAGCGCGAAATTCGTGTGCGTTTCCAGGTGTTTCATGAACGCCTTCAGGATAGGCGGATAGAAGAGGATCCTTTTCCAGAAACGGGCCGCCCTGATGTTTTGGCGGATGGGCCGCACGCTTTTGTTGTAGCGTCTGGTCACGTTCCTTTTATTTCTTTTTGCCGAGGCATCTATGGCACCGGCCGCCAGAACCCCGGACTGCATGGCATAATAAATTCCCTCCCAGGTCACCGGTTCTGTAAATCCAGCTGCATCGCCCACCAGCAGTGTGTTTTTGGGAAGTTTTCCTGTATTCAGTCTACGGCCCGAGGGAACGAACGCCCCTTTCAACCCGGAATCTCCAGCCCCTCCGGTTTCCCGGCTTAATCCCTCACAGCCATCAGTTCGCCTTTCCTTGTCCATTGCAGCTCCAGCCTGTTCAGCTTGCCGGTTTTGCACTTCATGGAAAAAACGCCTGGCAATCTTGCTTATCGCTTGCCCGGACCCTTCACCGCCCATGCCCACGCAATAATGGTCTTTTTTAGGGAAATACCAACCGTACCCGATTCTAGTTAAACCGAAGTATATCCTGAATTCTTTTTCTTTCAGTAAATCTCTTGGAATATTCCCTTCCATGCATAATATATCGTGTCTCCTGATCTTAGCAGCCCTGCTCACAATCCCGTTACAGCCGTCAGCACCCGCCAGGTACCGGTAGGTGATCTTGTCCGAGCCTGCTGTAATAGTGCTCTTCCGAAAGTCAATATACCCGGGCTTGAGCGCCACTTGCTGCAGGAGCTTGCCACCCAGTTTCAGATAATATTGGATGAGCAGGTTATCAAGAATTGTGCGTTCGGTTAAATAAAAGTTCACCCGGGTGGTGAAGTTGTTCACCTTTTTGTCCTGAAAATAGAAATCCAGGGTTTGCGCCTTCTCTACCACAAAGTCCGATGGGTCCAGCCCAGGACAGTGCCCGGCAAGCAGGTCTATGGATTTTTGTGTCAAAAGCCCTGCACACAGCTTAGGACGCGGAAAGGTTTCCTTGTCAATTATACAGGTGCTGTAACCTTTCTTCCTCAACTCAATGCCCGTCATGGCTCCTGCCGGACCCCCGCCAATTATCAGTACATCAATCTCTTTACTCATCAGATGACTCTATTTTGTATTACCCTTAAATATACGAAAAAAAATAAGTGCGTTGCACACTTGATTCGTTTGCCTCATAATCAATCACTTACGAAATTCATACCCAGGGGGTATGAATTTCGTAATACTCTGTATATCAGCATAAAGGACAATGTGTGCGACGCACTCAAAGCCGCACCGAATCCTCTGCCATCAGCGTGTAGACTTCATTCTGGAAGTTGTAGAGGCTTACGTGGGTTTTGGAGCAACAATCTTCCTCCTGCGGTGTGATGATGACAAAATTCATGGTTGTTTTGTCCGGGTTGTTGTCAATCCAGGTTCCGGAATTGACATAGATGCATTTTTGCTGCAAATGGTCAAAAGAGGACTGGATCCTGGCATCGTGCGAATGGCCGAACACAACGATCCTAACGGTTGATCTGGGATTCAGGAAGTACTGGGTTGCAGCCTGTGCATCGGTTTCGGTGCTAAGGGCAGATCCTGAAATGGCCTGCAATGCGGGGATGGGGACCTGCACCCGGTTGCGCGTCTGTCTTTGCAACCAGTTGTCCTGAATACCGTTGTAAAGGTCCAGGTCTATGAATCCACCGGGGGTTTCCTGGTAAGGGATCAGGTCGTTGACTGCAAACGTTCCGGTAAAGCCGTCCACGTTGGTCATAATGAGCTGTTCGTCATATTTGTTCAGGATCCTGAAATTCTTCAAGGTCCAGGCCCACATATTCCAATAGGCAAAGAGGAGGTTCTGGCTTTCATCACCCGTTGCATTGCGGGTGACTTCCGGAAGGGTATCCGCTGCTTTGTCCGGATGTCCCTGAGCTACGAAAAGGGCGGCTATCCTTGTAAAAAAGTATCCCGGAGGCGTTATGGTGCCCGGAGCAATGTCCTGGTTGGAGATGGGATCGGGAGCGCAGAAGAAATTGTAGCGGTGGCCGTGCTCTATGGCAATATAGGGATAACCCTGGGGAGAATAGGTACCCAGACCCAGTTCCGGATCGCGTTTCTGGTTGATTCCCGGCAGGATCAGTTCCACATTGGCCTCGGAAATGGTCAGGTCGTGGTTGCCGGGCACATAGGTGACCAGGATTCTCTTTTCCCGTATGATCTTTTTCAGGACGTCTATGACGCCTTTGTTGGCCTCAGCGATGCGCCGTACAAAATCTGCCTGGTCTTTGCCCTGGTAGGTATCGATGTTTGCGGGTACAAACCATTCGTCCAGCAGGTCTCCGGCAATGACCAGTTCTTTCACATTGCTTGAAAACCTTACGCGGTTAAGGAATTCTTCAAGGTACGGCAGGTTTTTTTCGCATTCGGCATAGGCGAGGTCTGCACCCAGGTGGATATCGCTGATGACAACGATCTGGTTGCGTTCCATGGTAAAATGCTTGAACGGGTCTATTGAATCGGGCTTTTGACAGGAGTTTAAAACATTGAGTGACAGTATCACTAACAACACAAATGGCATTCTTTTCATAGTCTTGATATTTGGTACAAATTTAGCCAATATCCGGTTAACTTAATCCACCCGGACTTTTTTTTTACCTTTGCTGCCTCAATCCTGTGACTAAAAAAAGGCCAGTACCTGATTATGAAAAAAATTGCCCTCATATCTGCCAACAATTACCAGAATCCATACATCATATACCCTATCGGGATCTCCTATATTGCCACCTACCTGAATGAAAAAATGCCGGACTGGCAACTTGGCTTTTTTGATTTCAACCTGGGCGGTTATGAAGACCTGGCCGCGTTTTGCCGCAACGGGAATTTCGATTACATAGGGGTATCGCTCCGGAATGTTGACGATACCAATTTCTACGAACAATACTCTTTTGTGAGCCATTACCGCCGGGTGATGCAGGTCATCCGCCAGAACAGCCGGGCCGTGGTGATCATGGGCGGCTCGGGCTTTTCCATTTACCCCGATGTCATATTCAAAGAACTGGCCCCCGATTATGGCGTCCAGGGGGAAGGCGAAGAAAGTATGCGCCAATTGGTCTCGGCACTGGAAGAAAAAAAGGATCCGACAGGGATAGACGGTTTGGTGTACGCCAGGCCGGACGGAACGGTGGCCATCAATCCGCACAAACAATACATCTCTACGCTGGCATTGAATGTAGAGCCCGACAAGGCGCATTTTTACTTTGAGAAAAGCGGGATGCTCAATATCCAGACAAAAAGAGGCTGTCCTTACGGGTGCATTTACTGCAGCTACCCCATCATTGAAGGCAAGAGTGTCCGTTTGCTGGATGCCCGTTCCGTCGCGGAGAACATAAAAGAGCTTAAGAACAGCAAAGGCATTGACTATCTTTTCTTTACCGATTCCGTTTTCAATATCCACAAGGAATACAACCGGGAACTGTGTTCGCTCCTGATAGAAAGCAAGGTGAATGTGAAATGGGGGGCTTATTTCACGCCCCATAACATGACTTACCAGGACATGGAGTTGTATAAGAGATCCGGTCTCACACACATTGAATGGGGCACCGACTCCCTCTCCGACATACAACTTGAGAATTACAACAAGAAGTTCCGATTCTCCGACGTCAAAACGCAAAGCCTGAATGCCGGCAAGCTGGGCATCTACCACGCCCACTTCATGATCCTGGCAGGCTACGGCGAGACCGATGAGACCTTGAACCAAACCTATGAACGCTCCCGCGAACTGGGGAAAACCATCTTCTTCCCCTTTGTGGGCATGCGTATCTACCCGCGCACCAAACTGTACGATATCGCACTCCGCGAGGGGGTCATCTCTGCGGACAACAACCTGCTCATTCCCGAATATTACGTCTCTAAAAACGTGAACATGGAAACCCTGCAGGACAGGGCCCATGCCTCGGGCCAGAAATGGTTTTTCCAGGGAGAAGAATCACCTGAATTGATGCAACGCTTCCGTGCCAAGAAAAAACGCGGGCCCCTGTGGGAGTACTTAATGTACTAGAGGTACTCAAGCTCCAACCCCTATTACCAGCTACCGCTACTTTTCTTACTGCTGCAGCTCTTGCAGACGCACCGGATTCTGGCTGTAACCACTCCGTACCTTATGCCGGTGAAAGATCGTACCGGCGGTCGCAAAAGGCAGCCACCTCGGCCTGGTGGGTAATAAAAAGAATGGCGCGGTTCCCCGCCTCTTTCTTCAAATTTTGTAGAAAAGTGCGTGCCGTTTGGGAATCGAGCGCCGAGGTGGCCTCGTCCAGCAACAGGATTTTCCCCGGACGCAGCAACGCGCGGGCGATGGCCACACGTTGAGCCTGCCCTTCCGACAATCCCTTCCCGTTTTCTCCCAGCACAGTGTCCAACCCCTGGGACAGTTGAAGCACAAAATTTGCCGAGGCGATTTCCAGCGCCCTGATGAGTTCCTGCTCATTGGCCCCGGGATCTCCCAGGAGCAGGTTCTCGCGGATGGTCCCGCTGAAGAGCGAACCTCCCTGGGGCACGTAAACAAAATTGGAGCGGGTACGTTCCGATACAGCCACCTGCCCCGACTCATCTTCCAGGACAATGCGCCCCGAATCCGGTGCTACCAGTGCCAGCAGCAGCCTGAGCAATGTGGTTTTACCCACGCCGGTTTCTCCCATCAGGGCCACCATGGTCCCCGGTTCCAGCACCATGGAAAAATTGGACAAAACCGGGTCGGTGTCAGGTGCGTAGGAAAAGGTGAGGTTTTCTATCCTCAGGGTTACATTCCCCTGGAGAAGTATTTTGTCTTTGCTCTCTTCCAACGAAAATCCGGTCAGGTATATCAGACGTTCTATGGCCGCCTTGGAGCCCACCAGGGTGGGCAGCAGCCTTGCCAGTTCAAAGAGCGGGCGTTGGAGCCTGCTGACCAGTTGAAGATAAGCCGTCACGGTACCGAAGGAAATTGTGTTTTTGGCCAGCCCGAAGGCACTCCAGAGAAAAGCCGTTATGTAGCCGCCGTTGAAGGTGACCCCCATGAACAGGTTGGCCAGGACCGATACCCTTGTTTTTTTATGGACGCTCCGATGCAGCCTGGATTGCAGCTTGCCCAACCTGTCCAGTTCATTTTCCTGCCGTTCAAAAGTGCGGATCACCACTTGGTTTAAAAGGCTTTCTTCCATCATGGAGGTGATCAGGCTCTCGCTCTCTTTCACTTCCAGCGTGTATTTGCGCATGTACCTGTAATAAAACCTGCTGAAAATGGCCAGCAGCGGCATGCCCACCCCCAGGATGAGGGCCAGCATCGGGTCCAGGAAAAAAAGGATGGCCAGCGCTCCCAGCAATTGTACCACTGCAAGGATCGCTGCGGGAAATGCATTCACGATGACTTCAATCACATCGTCCGTGTCCTTGATGATCCGGGTGAGCATGTCGCCGCTGTGCAGGGTGGACAGTTCCTGCCACCGGGTATAAAGCAGGCGGGAGAAAACATTGTACCGGACCGAGTTCCCCAGGCGCACCTGTGTCATCGCACGCACCCGGTTATCCAATACCCTGAAAAGTATCTGCAGGAGTACCAGGCCCACCAGCGCCAGGGAGTAATACAGCAGCTCCCCTGCCCTTACTCCCGTGGCCACATCGATGATTGCTTTGGAGATCCAGACAAACGCCAAAGAAAAAGCCACCTCGGCAAGACCAATAAGCAAGATCATCCCAATGCGGGATTTGAATCCTTTGGAGGTGTAAAGCAGGAATTGAATGGCGGACTTCATTGTGCTGGCGGGTTCAAGTATTGGTGCTGTTTTATTGCGGGCATTAAGCAGTGGCTGTTGGCATTAATTTTACGGCCGGCAGGTTCATTTGAACCCGATTCTGAGGCGGTGGATCAGTTTGGTGGCAGGTAATATCAGGATGTGCTGGGGGCTTAGCGACCAGAATTTCAGGGACTTGCGCACCGTCGTCTTGTAGGAAAACCACATGCCGCGCATCTTCTGCTCCGGCCGCTTTTTCCCGGGATGGTGAAAGCCGAAGTTACCCCCTTCCAGGACATCCTTCATCACCTTGTGGGCAAAGGCGTTATCTGTAGGCACTGTAAAGGGGAAGATGTCCGGCGAGGCATCCAGGTATTTTACGGCGGCACAGGCGAATACCTGCATGGGATACAGCAGTTTGTAAGATTGGGCCTGGACGGTGAATGAAACGGGATCAATCTGCCCGCGGTTATTCTTCAGGAACAGGATCCAGTCGCAAAACTGCCGGAATCCAACGCCCAGGTGCTCAAAATGCCGGAACATGTGGTGGAAAAGAAAGAACGCGTTCATTTCCACCGGCAATTGGCGGACTTTCAGATCACCCAGCTGGATAAAGGGAAAATGCTCATCCTCTGCCGCTTGCTTCTCCATGGCGGCCAGCTGCCTGTCACATTTTTTATGGTCAAAGTAAGATACGCGCCTATGGTTTTCTATGTGGATGCCCTGTTCGGTAAATATGTAATGGATACCGTTTCCGTCTATTGTCTCATACCCTTTGCTTTCCAGCCATGTTTTGGCCCTTTCGCTGTCTCCCTTACGGTATAGCCAGAGGTCCACATCTCCCGGATTGCGCAGGAGCGGCTCCGGGTAGTTTATCCCGTTGGCCAGTCCTTTAAGCAGTACAAAAGGGAAGCCTGCTTCTTCATACCAGTCTGTGATGGTGGCTAAAACACCCATCATCTTCAGGTTCCTGGCCCTGGTCTGTTCCACATGGGATACTAGTGCCGCGTTCTGTTGCCGGGGAGGCAGGCACTCCTGCGGCAGGGATAATGCTTTGCATGCTATGAGCGCACTCACGCTTTGCAGCCTGGCCAAGCGGAAAATCTGTTTCCAGGTTCTATCATCCAGATTGTTAAATAGTGTAACATCGGCAGGCTTATCCCAGATAGCGGCACTCAACAGTTTCAGAAACAAAACATTTATAGCAGAATCATCCATCAGTGCAAAGTTTGTCAATTATTGTCTTTTCTGCAACAAGAGGGGGAACTTCTTTGCCCTTATGGCACCGCGTACACTTGATTCATCATGCTGGATATCAGCACTATAACAAAAGAGCCCCCGGGGAGAGCTCTTTTGTTAATCACCTGTTAAACAAGGCAATACATCAAAAGTACACGGTACTCCTTCCCGAGCGGACCCTTCTCAGTGATGCTCGCCGTGAGCGATCACTGCCTCGATGGCTTCAAGCGTATGCGTGTAATCTACATAGGCGTCCACGTATGCCCTGCCCTGTTCAACAGAAAGGTCCTTGACCTTACTCAATTCCGCCACCTTTTCATACTTTTCCGTGATAACCCGGCTGATGTGGTCCCTCAGTTTCATGATTTCACTTTTTTAATAGTATGTTTTCACGTGTTCTTATCCGGGAACAAAAGTACACCGTCTTTCATTGCAAAGGAAAGGATGAAAGGAGGCAATTATGGTATAAAAGTCGGATTTCCGGGATCAGCTCCTGTACTTAAGAGGACTCATGCCGGTGTGCTTTTTGAAAAATTTCCCGAAATGGGACGGGTCCGAAAAATTCAGGTCGTAGGCAATCTGCGCTATACTTTGCGATTTGTCCTGTAACCTTACTTTGGATTCCAGAAGGAGCATCTCACTGATCCACTCACCGGCGGTTTTCCCGCTGTCTTGTTTGATCAGGGAAGAAAAGTACTTGGGGGTGAGGTGCATTTTTCCGGCATAGAAAGAGACTTGTCTTTCCTGAATGAAGTGAGAAGACAGCAATGTTTTGAAGCGGGAAAGAATGTGGTCTCCCTTGTCAGTGGTGACGGGCTGTCCGGCTTGCTGGCTCTGGTGAACGTCTTCTATTTCGTTGAGAATGATATTGATCAGGCTCCGGATAATGGCTGTGGTGTGCGGGGCCGTTTCGTTGGCCTTTTCATGGATCAGGTCAAAATAGGACCGAAATTGTTGAAATTGAGCGGCATTGAGCGTTACAACCTGTTGTCCCGTTTTCTCAAAGAAATCGAATTTATCCAGGTAGTTGATATCGGTTTGTCCTTCCAGAAATACTTCTTTCCTGAAGAAAAGTATCCGGGCTTCGTAATCGATCCCAAGGTCAGAAAATTTTCTTATTGCAGAAGGGGCAATGGTAAAAATGGCCGGAGCTTGGGCATTGTTGACAAACAGATCGCTCTCAAGACGGAGCGCTCCCTCGTTCAGCAGGCAGATTGCATAAGCCGAGGTGCGGTGATAGTCGGCAGAAGCGCAGGCATTTGCCAGATGCGACATATAATACCACTGGCCGGCATTTTTATCTCTTGCCTGGAGCTTTGTATATTCTATGTACGGTATGGATTTCACTTTTATTTTTTCTGTCAACTATCACAAATATAACCATTAGCAATGAAGCTATCAAAGCCATTAAGGAACCAAAATAAAACGGGGCATTTGAATTTACGTGATCATACAGCAAGCCTGCAATCAAGCTGGCGGGAAGGAGTGTAATTCCAAGTACGGCATGATACAGTCCAAATCCGGTGCCTTTCACGTCTTCGCTTACAATATCGGATATTAAGGATTTTTGAGTGCCATCGACCAGGGCACTGTATAATCCATACAACACGAACAGGAATAAAAAAACGTTCAGGCTATTGAACCTGCCAAAGAAGAAATATACGATTGAGTAGATCAAAAATCCAAGAATGATAAATAGTTCACGGCCAATTTTATCTGATATCTTTCCTAGGGGTACGGACAGGATCACGGAAACGGTATTGAAGATCATATATACAAAAGGAACATATGATTTATTGATACCTGTTTCAGCTGTTTTGACAAGCAATAATGCGTCTGCGGAATTGCCAAGGGTAAAAATGAAAACTATGAACAGGAAGAAGTAAAACTTCTTAGGCAGCTGGTTGAAATGAAATTTGAACTGATTTTCATTTTTCGCTGTTTTTGCTTCCTTGATAAAAATTGCAATAGTGATTACGCCCAATATGGCAGGAATGGTGGCAATAAGGAAAATGTTGGAATAGTTTAGCGGGAAAAGGGACAATAGAAGGAATGCTACCAGGGGTCCGATGATTGCCCCGCTGTTATCCATTGCTTTATGAAATCCGAAATTCTTTCCTGTTTCCTCCTTTGATACCGAGGCACTGATAAGGCTGTCCCTGGGTGCAGCCCTTAAACCTTTGCCTGTCCTTTCAACAAACCTCAATAACAGGACCTGGACCGGGAGCCTGACCAAAGCATAAAGCGGAGTTATCAGGGCAGTTATCCCATAACCAAATATCATGAATGGCTTGTTTTTACCAATCTTATCACTCCAGTATCCCGAGAACGCTTTGATCAAAGACGCGGTGCTTTCTGCAATTCCTTCAATCAGCGAGATCGAAGTCTTGGATGCTCCGATAGACAGCAGGAAAAGAGGCATCACACTGTAAATCATTTTAGTGGATGTGTCCGTGAAAAAACTGGTCAACCCGGTAAAAAAGACATTTCTTTGCAGGCCGAATATCCTCTTGTTTTTCATTCTTTATGTTGTCACTTTTTACATCGGTTTCTTGTTTTCATTGAGCCTTCCGATGATCTTTTCCAACCGTTTTACCCTGGTTCCTTCCTTTTTTGCATCTAAATACAACGCGGTATAGGTTCTTTTTACCGAGTCAGGCATTTTCATGAAGTTGGACAGTGCCAGACTGGCACCGGACAGAGCGCTGATCAGGATCCCGACTTGTTCTTCGCTTATGGATAGTGCTTCCCGGGTGTTCCATTGTCCGCCCTTTTTTGCCAGCTCAACCGCTGCTATTCCGGATGCTGTCATTTTACCGTTTTCTGTCAAGGCTTTCACCAATTTTTTATTCTTCTCTGACCACACGCTTCCCTTGCGGCGCGGTGTGAATTTCTTCACATATTTTGCCTGGTCGATGCTCTTTATCTGACCGTCAATCCACCCGAAACACAACGCCTCTTCCAGTGCCTCGTCCGGTTTTAAGGTTTTAAGAAGCCCATCCTTGCCAAAAACCATCCAGAATCCATTGCTGGAAGCATGGTTTTTGCCGAGCCATTCCCTGAACTCATCCCGGCTTTCAAACAACATTTCCTCATTCATATCTGAAAGACTGATTTTTACTATACTTTAACTGTTATACCTCAAAAACCAGCACTGTGCCTGCACAGGAGCTGCAAATCTTTTGCCTCATCTGTATTTATTGCCGCATTGCAGGCAAAAATCCCTGTGAACACTTAATCCTGCACCACAATTCCTGCATTTCCACTTTTCCTGCTCTGCCCTTACAAATTCTTCAAGCCCTTTTTCCTTGATAAAGAGCAGATTATCCAGCATGCTCATCCCATATTTTGTGGTATAGCGTTTGTCTAGATCTTTGAGCCGCCTGCAGGGATACCGGGTGCACTCATAGCAAAATCCCGAGGCAGTCTTGGCCCGGTCTTCACAATGGACTATGGAACATTTCCTCCATACATCCGGTTCATTCGCATTATTCATTCTAAGGCATCCGTTGCAGCGATTTTTCTTACGCACGTAACCGTAGCATAGCTGGCAATTCATCCCGCAGGGAGCAATTATTTCGTTCTGATTCATTCTTGTTGACATTTTTTATTCAATTTCTATTGGAACCGACGTTCTTTTGGATACCTCCTCAAGGCTCATCCCCTGGTTGCAGAAAATAATGCTACAAAATATGATTTTTAATTGAATATCTTGTGTTTTATATTTTCATTTTTGGCTAATTTGCATCTCAATTCATGATATTATGAGAAAAATATTTTGCGTCTTTTTATTTTCGTTGCTTTTAGGGATTAATTCTCTAAATGCCCAGCAAATCCGGGCATTTGAATTTGAAGTTGGAGGGCTCTTGCTTTTCCCTAATGGAACACATGTTCAATACAGCAAAAAAGGCCCGGGATGGGGAATTTATCTTGAACCACGGATCAATATCGGCAATACAGGATTTGACATTGCCGCACAGTTTTCATATGCTTCAATTCGTAGAAGTAATCCAAAAAATGATTTATATGGACACAGTATGCACTCCCATACCAATATGTACCCACTCATTGATTTTGTGATTACTCCTGGAGAAATCTTCATGCCCATAAAATAGTGCCTTTCGTGGGATTAGGCGTAGGAACGGTGGGAGGTTTTCTTGTGTCTGCCGATCAATGGTATGAAGTATTTGGCGATACAGGAGAACCTGAGGGTTACACAGATGAAAGATTCTCCTATGTTTTATGTCCTCGTATTGGCGTAGAGGTTTGCAATAGAATTCGTTTTACAGTAGATTACAAGATGACAAATCAGATTGCAAACCATATCTGTGCAAACCTGAGTTTGTCACTGGGAATTGTGTTTGGCGGAGGTGTTCCTCCCCTACGAAACCACTTTCAATCCAATAATTGATATGATCAATGTTGATAAGAAAAAAATTCTTGAAAATGTAACCGGCTCTTTAAAGATAAAAATACCTGCCAATACGGTTCCAACAGCTCCAATCCCGGTCCACACTGCATAAGCGGTTCCAATCGGTAACGTTTGAGTAGCCTTAACCAGAAGCACCATACTTATGCATAGTGCGACAACAAATCCCACATACCATAAGTACATTTCAGTACCTGTTGTCATTCTTGCTTTCCCAAGGCAGAATGCAAAGGCTGCCTCAAAAAATCCTGCAATTACTATAATTATCCAGTTCATACTACAATTTCTACTACGTGTTTCAATTTGAGTTGCAAAGATCGAAAAAACCACAGACAGGTGGAACCTCCTTGCTGTTTTTTGCCGAGGCTTCCCGATCTTGTGGTGGCAGCGACATTGTCATTAGTCCGTATTGCTGCACCAACGACCGCTTGGTGGTCTACAAGGCGGTGCGCCAAAGGCTTTTGGCGCTTAAAATATGCTGCTTCGCAGCACCAAACAAAAGGAGGTGGAACCTCCCGCGCCATTTTAGATATGGAAAATTTATATATAACAGTAATACAGTGAATTAAGAAATAACTATTCCAAATTTGGTGCAGGAGGTTCCACTTCCTTGCTTCTGCCCGTTGGAGGTAGCTGGCAGCAAGGCTGCCCTCGGGATTACCTTCGCGCTAAAGCGCTCGGTGTTCCCTTGGGGGAGGCTTCAGTTCCAAAAACGCAAAGCAGCAAGGCTGCCCTCGGGATTACCTTCGCGCCTGCAGCGCTCGGTGTTCCCTTGGGGGAGGCTTCAGTTCCAAAAACGCAAAGCAGCAAGGCTGCCCTCGGGATTACCTTCGCGCCTGCAGCGCTCGGTGTTCCCTTGGGGGAGGCTTCAGTTCACCAAGGGATTACCTTCGCGCTAAAGCGCTCGGTGTTCCCTTGGGGGAGGCTTCAGTTCCAAAAACGCAAAGCAGCAAGGCTGCCCTCGGGATTACCTTCGCGCCTGCGGCGCTCGGTGTTCCCTTGGGGGAGGCTTCAGTTCCAAAAACGCAAAGCAGCAAGGCACAGCTTTTTATGGCAGCAGGCCGCGAAAAACAAGCTGGCTTGTTTTTCGGACCTGCTGTCATAAAAAGACACGGACATTGTCCGTGTCTTTGCGTTTTTGGAACTGGCGGAGAGAGAGGGATTCGAACCCCCGGAACCCAGATGGGTTCAACGGTTTTCGAGACCGCCCCGTTCGACCACTCCGGCATCTCTCCATTCATTTTCGGGTGCTAAACCGAAGGCTTGTGTCAGGCAGTTTGCTGCGCTACGCTTATGGGCTTTTGCAATGCCCGCCGTTCAGTAGCTCTGCCTTTCAGCATCTTGCCGCGTCCGCCGTTCAGTAGCTCTGCCTTTCAGCATCTTGCAGCGCCCGCCGTTCGGCAGTCCTCCCGTAAGGGTTGGCAAAGGTAGGGAATCTTTTTATTTTTTAGAGAAAAATTTGTACTTGAAAATCAAGAGATAGAGTGCGCCGCAGGTGATGGCAGAATCAGCCAAGTTGAATATGAACTGGAAAAACACAAAGCGGCGGCCTCCCCATATGGGGAAATTTTCGGGCAGGACAGTGTCTATGAGCGGGAAGTAAAGCATGTCCACGACTTTGCCGTGGAGGAAGGTGCCATAACCGCCTTCGGGAGGAAAGAGGGTGGCTACTTCGGTCACGCCCGATTCATTGAAGATCAGTCCATAGAAAGCACAGTCAATGATATTTCCAATAGCCCCTACAAAAACCATGGACAGCCCGACCAGGACGCCCATGGGAGTATCCGGCTTTTTGAGCAATTTGCATATGTACCACATGATGACAATGCTCAGCACCACCCGGAACAGGCTAAGGATCAGTTTCCCGCTGTCACCTCCGAAGACCATGCCAAAGGCCATGCCATCGTTTTCCACAAAATATAACTGGAACCATTTACCCAATACGTTGACGCTTTCGTGCAGCGCGAAATGGGTTTTTATCCAGATCTTGGATATCTGATCCAAAACCAGGATTGAAGTGATGATTATCGCCAGTATCTTTCCCCTGGATAACTTTCTTTTCCCCATAAGACCGTACTACTCACGGTTATTCTTCGCCTCAACGGATAGGGTGGCATGTGGAACCAGGCGAAGGCGCTCCTTGGGGATGAGTTTGCCGGTTTCACGACATATCCCGTAGGTCTTGTTTTCGATCCTGATCAAGGCCATTTCCAGGGATTGGATGAATTTATGTTGACGCAAAGCCAATTGTCCCGCCTCTTCTTTGGAAAGTGCCGAGGCTCCTTCTTCCAACACTTTGAATGTGGGGGAAGTATCTTCCGTGTCGTTGCTCAGACTATGGGTGACTATTGCTTTAAGTTCCTCATAATCTGCCCGTGCCTGGGCCAGTTTTTCGTTGATCAGGGTCTTGAATTCCTGGAGCTCCTGGTCGGAATAGCGAACCTTTTCCCTTACCTCTTCTGTAACCTTTTCATCGGTTTTGCTTTTTTTAGTAGTCATGGTTCTTTTTTTTAGGAAAAACAAAGTTAATATTAAATTATGATTTCTCAATATGAATGGACAGGGTACCTTCTTTCCATTCAACAGCGTGAGCTGCAGTGGGTGTGGCAGCCATGGATATATCCGTGGCAAGCACCTGGCTGGCAATGAATTGCCTGAAATCCTGCAGCGCATCTGCCACATCTTTCCGCTCTTCGATCACCAGGCGTATCTTGTCCGTCACTTCCAGTCCCGTGTCCTTTCTCAGGTTCTGAATCCTGTTGATCAGTTCCCGGGCCGTACCCTCACGCAGCAACGCGTCGGTGATGGTCACATCCAGGGCGATGGTCAGTGGTCCCTCAATGGCAATTAGCCATCCGGGCATATCCTGCGAGGTAATGGTTACGTCTTCCCGCTCCAGCAGCACCTCTCCCCCATCCAGGGATAAGGTGTAGCTTCCCGTTTCCATCGCTTTTTCCACCAGGGCAATTTCTTCCTGGCTGAAAGCGTTGAGTGCCGAGGCGATCTCTTTCATCCGGGGACCGCACTTCTTGCCCAGCACCTTGAAGTTCGGCTTGATTCCCTTGAGGATTAATCCTGCCGTGTCGTGAATGAACTCGAGTTCCTTGACATTGACTTCGTTCAAGATGATGGATTTGACCTTTGCGAGCTTTTTTCCCATGGATTTGTCCAACACAGGAATCATGATCTTGCTCAGGGGCTGCCGTACCTTGATGTTGACTTTGCGGCGCAGGCCCAGCACCATGGAAGTGCAGCGCTGTGCCAGGTCCATGCGTTCCTCAAGGGCTTTGTCAATGAGTTCGTCCTGTACCTTGGGCATTAATTCCAGGTGCACGGAATCACCGGCACCCAGGTCCATGTACAAACGTTCCATATAGACGGGGGCAATGGGTGCTCCCAGCAGGGCTATGGTCCGCAGGCAGGTATACAGGGTCTGGTAGGCAGCGCGTTTGTCATCATCCAGTTCACCGCGCCAGAAACGCTTACGGTTCAGACGTACGTACCAGTTGCTCAGGTGGTCCCCAGTAAAGTCCTGGATAAGACGGCCTGCCGTTGTGATATCGTAATTCTCGTAGGCATCGAGAACATTAGCTGTGAGTGTGTTGAGCAAAGAAATGATCCAGCGGTCCATCTCGGATCGCTCCTTTACAGGCACCCATCCGGGATTGTCTTCCCGGGCAAGATCTGCCGTAAAGCCGTCCACGTTGGCATACAGCGCAAAGAACGAATAGGTGTTGTACAACGTTCCGAAGAATTTGCGACGGATTTCATCCACGCCCGTTTCGTCAAAACGCAGGTTGTCCCAGGGTTGTGCGTTGGTCAGCATGTACCAGCGCAAAGGATCGGCTCCGTACAGATCCAGCATTTTGAAGGGATCCACGGTATTGCCCAGGCGTTTGCTCATTTTGTTGCCGTTCTTATCCAGGATGAGTCCGTTGGAGAGAACGTTCCGGAAACAGACGCGGTCGTTGACCATGGTGGCAATGGCATGCAGGGTGAAAAACCAGCCCCGGGTCTGGTCCACTCCCTCGGCAATGAAATCGGCAACCTGGCCGAAAGCGGGGGTCCCCAGCTTTTCCAGGCCTTCCTGCGAAAAGGGCATTGAGCCCGAGTCAAACCACACGTCAATCAAATCTGGCTCGCGCCGCATGGACTTTCCACTTGCCGAGGAAAGGACCCACTGATCCACAAAAGGCCGGTGCAAATCTATCCTTTCGTAGTTCTCCTTGCTGTAATCCCCCGGAACAAAACCTTTGTCCCTTAGGGGATTGGACTTCATGAATCCACGGGCAACCGAGTCATCCAGGGCATGGTACAATTCCTGCAAAGAGCCGATGCAGCGTTCTTCCTTCCCGTCTTCCGTGCGCCAAATGGGCAGCGGTGTCCCCCAATACCGGCTCCGGGAGAGGTTCCAGTCCTGAAGATTCTCCAGCCATTTGCCAAAACGCCCCGTCCCGGTGGATTCCGGTTTCCATCTTATAGTGTCGTTCAGCTCCATCATGCGTTCCCTGACCGCTGTGGTGCGGATGAACCAGGAGTCAAGCGGATAATACAGCACCGGTTTGTCGGTACGCCAGCAATGGGGATAATTGTGCACCATCTTTTCAATACGGAACACCCCATTGTTTTTCTTGAGCCACATGCAGATCTCCACATCCAGGGAGTCTGCTCCGGCTGCCTCTCCTGACTGGCCATCCTTGTGGGGATCGTATGCGTTTTTCACATAACGGCCCGCAAAAGGTGCATAGGATCCACTGTCTATCCTGGTTTCCACAAAATGGGCATCCAGGTCTTCCAACCTGTAAAACTTGCCTGTCTTGTCTACCATGGGGCACAGGTTGCCAAGGCTGTCTTTAAGGATCAGGGCAGGTACGCCATGCTTTTTGGCCACCTTGTGGTCATCGTCTCCAAAGGTTGGAGCTATGTGTACTATACCTGTCCCTTCCTGTGTGGTTACAAAATCACCGGTTATCACCCTGAAAGCCCCCTCTCCGGGATTCACCCAGGGGATGAGCTGGCTGTAACGTATGCCTTCCAGTTGCTTTCCTGTAAAGACGGGACCTGTATGTATCCAGGGTGTGGCTTTGTCTCCGGGTTTGTAGGAGTCCATGGGAATTTCCCCGTTTTTTTCCGGGAAGAGGGTTTCCCTGAGGTCGCGGGCCATGATGACCGATATGGGACCCCCGCTGTACGGGTTGAATGTGCGCAGTTTGATATACTGGATAGCCGGTCCTACGCATAGGGCCGTATTGGAGGGCAGTGTCCAGGGGGTGGTGGTCCAGGAAAGAAAGTACAACGGTTCATCCTCCCTTTCAAAAAGAAAGTCACTATTGTTATCCTTCGTAATCCTGAACAAGGCGGTACACGTGGTGTCCTTTACGTCTTTGTAGCAACCGGGCTGGTTCAGTTCATGGGTGCTAAGCCCCGTTCCGGCTGCAGGAGAATAGGGTTGTATTGAATATCCCTTGTATAACAGGCCTTTCCTGTATATCTCACTTAGCAGGTACCAGACAGTTTCTATATACGAGTTATGGTAGGTGACGTATGGCCGGCTCATATCCACCCAGTATGCCATCTTCCGGGTAAGGAGTTCCCATTCGCGGGTATATTTCATGACTTCTTTCCGGCATACCGCGTTGTATTCTTCTACTGTCAGGGTAACCCCAATGTCTTCCTTGGTGATTCCCAGCATTTTCTCGACATTCAGCTCCACGGGAAGTCCGTGTGTATCCCAGCCGGCACGTCTTTCCACTTTAAAGCCGCGCTGGGTCTTGTACCGGCAGACCACATCCTTGATAGCCCTGGAAATCACGTGGTGGATACCTGGCATTCCATTTGCAGAAGGAGGTCCTTCAAAAAACACGAATGCGGGTGCTTCAGGACGGTCTTCGACGCTCCGGCGGAAGGTTTGCTCCTGGTCCCATTTGCCGGTGATTTCCTCCTGGATGGCTGGCAGGTCAAGATTCTTATATTCAGGGAACTTCATAAAAAAAGGCAATAAAAATAGTTTGCAAAGATACGAATCTTACCTATCTTTGATAGCATGTTGGAGAAATTTTCTTTTAACTACATTGATATCATACTTTTATTGGTATGGCTCATAGCCATAACAGAGGGTCTGATGAAAGGGCTCATCAAACAGGTGGTTGGAATTCTTGCCCTGATCGTGGCCGCTTACTGTTCCTTTCATTTCAGCGGGTTCGCAGCGGACTGGATAGTGGATTGGTTCAACTGGAACGGAGAAGGGTTACGCATAGTGGCGTTTGTGGTTACTTTCATTGTTGTGCTGATTGTTGTCCTGCTTTTAGGGCATCTTCTGGACAAGCTCCTGAAAATTGTCCTGCTTGGATGGCTGAACAGGTTGACAGGGGCAATATTCGGATGGATCAAATGGAATATCCTGCTGGTAATCCTGGTTTACGTATTGAGCCTTGTTGATGCCTATATCCCATTCCTGCCGAAAGAGGCTTTTGAATCATCACGGCTGTTTCAGGTGATAGAGAAATTTTCCTCCATACTGCTTCCCTACCTCCCCTTCCTGGATTGAGCCGGCGTCTGGCGGCAGCTGTTTAATCATTTATCCTATTTGTCTGTTAATTTCCCTGTCTAGGGTCTAGGTTTGTGGTATGAAGACAATCTGCAGACCTTCCTATCCTGTTTTGTCCCGGGACACAGCTGGTGATCATGTCTTGCGCGATAAGGGGAGCATAGGGTTTGGCGTATTTTTCATCGCGATAGTGCTGGCTACTGTTTCGGGCATGATTGTCTTTTTATCGTTTGTTGCTACGGAGCTGTCTGTTGTGAGAGAACCTGTGAGCGCGGAAAAAGGGAATATGCGGGCTCTGTTTCCCGGTTACAGCAGGAGAGAGAAAGAAAGGACAGCTCCGTTTATTATGGAAGAGGGATATGAAGAAGATACGTGTCAGGCAACACCATATAAGTGATTGCGGGGCGGCCTGCCTTGCGTCTGTCTCTGCCTGGTTCGGATTGCGCTTTCCTCTGGAGCAGATAAGGCAATGGAGCGGAACACAGACTCACGGCATTTCGGTACAGGGGATCAAAGAGGGCGCACAGGCACTGGGCCTGGAGGCGATGGCATACCGCCGTTGCAGTGGTTCAGGGGCAGTGGACCATAATCTGCTGAACAGCCTTCCCGTCCCTGCTGTATTTCATATGCATAAAGAGAACGGGCACAGCCATTTCGTGGTGTTTTACGGACCATGCAGAACCATTACCGGGAAAAAAAGAAAATACCGCATCATGGATCCTGAGGACGGGAGGATGCACCGCAGAAGACCGGAAGAGATCATGCAACAGTGGACCGGCGTGGTGGTCACATTGTCTGCCGGTGAAAATTTCAGGAAAGGCAATCACATCCCGGGATTCCTTTACAGGACAGGCGTACTGATGAAGGGGGAAAAACGAATGTTCCTGGCCGCGCTTGTAGCTTCCCTGCTGTATACATGCACGGGGATCATCTCGGCTTTGTTCCTGCAACAGATTGCAGACCGTATCATCCCGCAGGGTGCGGGTGATTTTTTGCGCTTGTTGGGATTTTCCATGGTGTATATTGCATTGTGCGCCATGGCCCTGAACATGTTCAGGGTCCATTTCCTGCTGAAAACAGGATTCAGGACGGCCTCCAGACTGGTGAACGGTTTCTACCGCCATATATTATACCTGCCCCAGCGTTTCTTTGACCAGAGGCAGTCTGGAGAACTGGTGGCACGCATCAACGATGCCTTCAAGGTAAGCACATTCCTGAGCACCGGTTTGCTGAACCTGGCACTGAGCGTATTCACGCTGATTATTTCGTTTGTGGTCATGTTCCTATTCAATCCCGGACTGAGCTGGATCTGTATTGGTGCGTTGCCGTTGTACGCAGCGATATACTACTTGTTCGACCTGAGGAACAAAGACACACAGCGCAGGATCATGATAGCCCAGGCAACTCTTGAGACAGGACTGGTAGATTCGCTGCGGAGCGTTGCACAGATAAAATACAGCACGGCACAGGAACAAATGACAGGAAAAATACAGGACCGGTTCGGAACGTATGTCCGCCATGCCTGGAAGGGAGGAATGAATCAGTTGTGGGCTGCCACCTGCGGGGATACCATAACCCGTGGTATGGGCCTGGCCATCCTGTGGACAGGGGCGGTTTTCGTGACACGGGACCTTATGAGCTTCGGGGAATTGCTTACGTTTTATGCCCTTACTGCATATTTTTCTTCCCCCGTAAGCGAAATCATTTCTTTCAGCCAGAAATACAGGGATGCACGTATTGCCACCGAGCGCCTGTTCGAGATCATGGAGCTGGAAACCGAGGAAGATCCGGTGCGGCACAAGGCGGGTGCGGAAGGTGGGAAGGCCGGTATGGTCAAGGCCCATGCGGCTTGTCCAGGGCATGGTAAAGGTTCTGGATGCAGGGGTGGAGACCTTGCCGTGAAAGACCTGTCGTTCCATTACCCGGGCAGGATGATGTTGTTTGAAAATTTCAACTGCAGGTTTCCATCGGGCAGTATCACCGGTATTGCAGGAGAGAGCGGGTCGGGTAAAAGTACCCTTGGCTCCTTGCTCATGCGCATGTACAACCCGGACGGGGGCACCATCTTCCTGGACGGTACCGAAGCCGGAAGCATCCCCCTGGATACCTGGCGCAGGAAACTGGGTATCGTGCCGCAAAAGGCCGATATGTTCGAAGGCAATATCCTGGAGAATATCACCCTGGGAGATACCTCGCCCGATCTGGAGCGGGTGGCTTCCCTTTGCAGTGAACTGGGACTGGAACCGTTTCTCTCTTCCCTTCCGCGCGGGATCCTCACACCTTTGGGGGAACAGGGCATCCAGCTATCAGGAGGGCAGCGCCAGCGGATTGCCCTGGCCAGGGCGGCTTACAGGGACCCCTCCTGGATAATCCTGGACGAGGCCACCTCTTCGCTGGACAGCACATCGGAGTTGTATGTGCTCAACGCCTTGCGCAGGTGGAGCCACCAGGGAACCGGTATCATTATCATAGGGCACAGGATGTCCACCCTTTCTGTCGCTTCGCACATCCTGCTGTTGCATGAAGGAAAAATCGCAGAAGAAGGATCACATGCTGTTTTGATACAAAAGAAGGGAAAATATGCTGCCTGGTGCAGGCAGCAGGGAATATAAGGCAAACGCGCGATTGCAGGCGGAATCTCACGCGCCTGAACGGTGAGAGAATATTTAAAAAACCTGAAAATTATGAGTGATTTTGAGATGCGGGATTTTGGGTTTGTTACCCTGGAGGCTTCAGTCCAGTGTGTAATAACAGGAGGAGATTCCGAGTACGGTATGTTTGGAGAATTACTCCAGGACCTCCTCAACGGTTTGGCCTCGAAAATGGGCAAGGCAGGATTCCTTGTGGCATTGCTGGCCAAAAACATTGACAGTTTCATTGACGGATTCAGAGACGGCTGGAAGAAATGAGAAGTGCTGATTATTTACAGGGCTTTGAGTCGTTGGGCGACAAAGCCTGCTGCGCAGTCATCGCAGGCGTGTCCTCACCGGGAGTGGATGAGGAACTGGCATACAAACTGGGTGAAATCCTGGGACAGGCATTCCGTGCTCTCTACGATCTGGGACAAAATCTGATTGGAAAATTGAAAAAATCAGGCGTTCCGGCATGATGAAAATGAGACTGGCCAACTAAGTTTGGCTGGTCTCTTTTCTTGATCTAAAAAAGATGCGAAAGTATTTATTCATAGCCTATCCCGTAGGGCTATATCTTATCTTTGGCTTACCTGTCCTGCTGTTATCCGCTATACTCTATTCCGGGGGAATTGATCTGTTGACGGCCAATTCCGTCGGGGCCATGGGAATAACCCTGTTGCACATGCGGCGCAAGCGAAGGAAAATGACAACTTTGCCTGCGATGCCATGGAAAAGAATGTTCCTGTTGACGGGGATCATGATGATTCCTGTAGTGTCGTTTACCGCGGTTCTTACGGGAAAGGCTTTTTTACAAATTCCACTGACACCCTGGCTCATCAACTGCACATGGTCGTTTTTCTGGGTTGCATGCTGCGAGGAATTGCTGTTCAGGGAGTTCCTCATCACCAGGATGCAGGAGGCCAGGATACCTGCCTGGGTGATACTTATACTTCCGGCGGTTATGTTTTCCCTGTGTCACAGACCGGAATCCCTTTCATTGTTGTTGCAGCGCTTTGTCCTTGGGACCTGCTTCGGCTTCCTGTATCTCAAAAAAAGGGATATCGCCCTTTGTATGGCAACACATTGGGTCTACAACATGATCCTCTACACTTTCCAGTATTCGCTGCCTGATGTAACAGCGTTATATTCAGCATCACGCGCTGCGCTCAATGTGTTGTTGTGCATGCTTTCGCTTTTAGGCATCGTTGTTGCATATTCTATAAAAAAAAGTAAATTTGTCGGATATTCTTAACTAGCACTATGAAAAAAAGTTTAGGTCTCATTCTGTTCCTGGTTTTCATGCTTCCCCTTTCCCTACAGGCTCAAAAAAAATGGTCGCTGGAGGATTGCATTCGTTATGCCTGGGAAAACAACCTAACCATCAAACAGCAGGAACTGGGGGTGGAACAATCGGAAAATATTCATTTTCAATCAAAAATGGATTTTACCCCTTCCCTTAGTGCCCGCGTCAGTGAAAACGTCAACTGGGGTCAGTCGGTTGACCTGTCAACACTGACCATACTGAACCACGTCAGAAGCAGCAATACAGGAGTGGGGATCTATGCCGATATGGATCTTTTCACAGGTTTTCAGAAACTCAACACGGTAAAGCAGGAGCGGTCCAAGGTCAATGTGGCCATACAGGAAGTGCAAAAACTCCGGAATGATATTTCCATAGAGATAACCCGCAGTTACCTGAACGTGCTGCTGACCGGTGAAATCCTGGACGCTGCCGTTCTAAGCCGGGAAAGCGTGGCTGAACAATGCTCCCGTACACGCAAACTGGTTGATGCAGGAAGTCAGCCCCTGAGTGCCCTGCTGGAGGTTGAATCCCAGCTGGCATCAGAAGAGCTCCAGGTGGTAGACGCCCAAAACAACCTGCGTACTTATCTGCTGACGCTGAAACAATTGCTTGACCTTCCCATGGAGGAATCTTTCGAGATCATTACCCCTGCCATAGGAGACCCCGGTGAAATGGAGCCTGTTTCCATTGAAGATCTTTATTACAAGTCACTGGACCTGCCGCAGATAAAAAAGACAGAGCATACAAAGGAGCAACGGCAGTACGAACTGGCCATTGCCCAGGGTGGCCGCTATCCCAGGCTTTCCCTGTCATTTGGGTATTCCTCGTTTTATTCGGACGCAAACCGTAAAAAAGATGACGACACTGATGAAACCAGCTCCGGAACGGTGGGGGATCTTTTTGGCGGATCATCGGCCAGCTTCTGGGAACAAATGAAAAACAACAACAATCCCTCCATAGGCCTTTCGCTTACCATCCCCATTTTTAGCAAGTGGCAGGTCAATACCAATGTGAAAAATGCCAGGCTGGGCCTGGATATGGCAGAACTGGAAATAAAGAATGCCCGGCAGGTTCTGCTTAAGGAAGTGCAGCAGGCCGCCAACGATGCCACCTCTACCTACCTCAGGACACAGGCTGCACAACGGAATGTGGCAGCCATGGAGGAATCGTTCCGTTACATGCAACAGAAATTTGATATCGGGATGCTCAATGGTACAGACTATATAGTTTCCAAAACCAATTTGTTCAAAGCCCAGAGCAGCTATATACAGGCAAAATACGAACATGTGTTCAAACTGAAGATCCTGGATTTTTACAAAGGCATTCCCATTACGTTATAAAATTATCATTTACATGAAAAAATCAGTATTGTGGATCATCATAAGTGCGGTCGTGCTTATTGTCATCCTGATCATCGTGGGCAAGAACCGTTCCGGTAAGGGCATAGAAGTAACCGTTGCAAATCCTCTTGTCAAGAATATTACCGAGGTCATTCCCGCCAACGGAAAGATCCAGCCGGTAACCGAGGTTAAGATCAGCCCCGATGTATCGGGTGAAATTGTTGTATTGAACGTTGCCGAGGGCGATCGCGTGAAAGCCGGACAGGTGTTGATACAGATCAAGCAGGACCAGTACAGGTCTGCCCGTGACAGGATGATAGCCGCATTGAACCAGTCCAGGGCACAACTTGCGCAACAGGAGGCCCAATTCAAACAAGTGGAGCTTTCCTACAAGCGCAACTTGTCACTGCATGAGCAGGGCGCCATATCACAAGCCGAATTTGAAGCTTCTTCCTCTGAATATTCCATAGCCGGTGAACAATTGAATGGAGCCCGCTTCAATGTCCAGAGTGCCGAGGCAGGCCTTGCCGAAGCAGAGGAAAGCCTTGCCAAAACCACCATCTTTTCCCCCATGAACGGTATTGTTTCCAAGCTGAGCGTGGAGCGCGGGGAGCGTGTTGTGGGAACAAGCCAGATGGCTGGGACCGAGATGCTGCGCATTGCCAATTTTGAGGAAATGGAGGTGTTGGTGGATGTGAATGAAAATGACATTGTCCGGATCAATCAGCTTGATACGGCCATAGTGGAAGTGGATGCCTACCGCGGCCGCAAGTTCACGGGTGTGGTCACGCAAATAGCCAACTCGGCCAAGAATATCGGTTCTTCCCTTGAACAGGTTACCAATTTTGAAGTCAGGGTCTTTATCCTCCCGGAATCTTACAGCGACCTGCTCATTACGGAATCGTCCACTCCCTTCAGGCCGGGCATGTCGGCCTCGGTTTCCATCCAGACCGAAACAAAATACCAGGCCATCGCCATTCCCATCCAATGCATCACAACACGTCCCGAATTACTGTCAGACAGTCTGAGGGAGCAACTCGGGCCCAATGAACTGGTAGAACAGGTTTTTGTATTGCGCGAAGACAATACCGTGCAAACGGTGCAGGTCAGATCCGGATTGCAGGACCATATCCATATAGAAATTCTTGAAGGGCTGACACCACAGGACAAGGTGGTGACAGGTCCCTATTCAGCCATTGCAACAACGCTTGAAAACGGGTCCAAGGTAGAACCCATTGAAGAAAAGGCTGAAGGAAAGGAAACAAAAGTCACTCAGGTACGTGCAACCACACATACTGTTGATTGAAACAAGCACGCAGGTTTGCTCTGTCTCGCTGACCGCAGGTAGCCGGATCGCTGCCAGTCGCCAGACGGACATGCCAAAAGCCCATGCATCACTTCTTGCTGTCTTCATTCGCGATATCCTGCAGGAATGCGGCCTGAGCGTGCGGGATTGTGATGCCGTTGCAGTAAGTGGCGGTCCAGGCTCATACACGGGATTACGGGTGGGAGTATCCACAGCCAAAGGCTTGTGCTTTGGAGCTTCCCTGCCCCTGATACAGGTGAATTCACTGGAGCTGATCGCCCAATCATACCTTGATCACAACACTTCTGTAAATCCCCGGCGCATCTACCCCATGATAGATGCCCGGAGGATGGATGTTTATACTGCTCCTTATTCTGCCGGAACCATAGATGACAAGGGCCGCGTGGCGATCATGGAAGGCCCGGTTGAGGCCCTAACCATAATAGCGGGACGGTTTGCAGAAGACCTTGAACAGGGGCTTGTTGTCTTTACCGGGAACGGTGCCTCAAAATGCAGGGAGGTGATACAACATCCCAACGCAGTAATCGCCCCGTTGGAATCCCATGCCAGCGGTATGGCCAGGGCTGCCATGAAGGCCTTCCGGGAGAAGAAATTTGAAGATGTGGCCAATTATACGCCCTTCTATCTGAAAGAGTTTCAGGCTATCCGTCCTAAAGCAGACTTTTGACTATCCTGGCAACCTCATCCAGACTGGCTGTCCTGGCAAGGATTTCCTCATCGCTGTTAATGATGAAATAAGCCGGGAGTTCCCCCACATTATAGGTTACCAGGGCAGGAGAATACCCCCCCAGTCCGTCACACACGCTGACCCAGGGCAGGGACTGTTCCCTTACGGCCAAAGCCCAGGCTGTCTTGTCGGTATCTATCGCCACCTGGAAGACTTCAAGCCCTTTCGGCGAATAGGTATCATATATTTCCATCAATTCACGGTTGTCCAGCCGCATCTCGACGTTGGCGCTATGCCAGAAAGAGAGGATTATGGTTTTCCCCTTAAGGGATGAAAGGCACACCGGGGCTCCGTCAATACCGGGAAGACAGATGTCAGGAAAACCTATTACATCGGCACGGTCAAAAGCCTGCTCCATTCGCAGGGCCTTTTCCATGCTTTCAAACCTGTCCCTGATGGCCATCACATAGGGGGAAAGAGGATAGTCCAGATATAGCGAATCGTATACCCTGCGCAACAAAGGAGCATCTTTTGTGTCGGCAAAGACATACAGCGGGCCGGGAAATTCATGGAATACCAGTGAAGTATTGACAAAGGCACGGGGATGCTGGTATAGGAAACGGATCGCATCCTGCTTGTAGCGAATAAAAAGTGAACCCAGCTTGAGGCTCAGATCGTCTTTTTCCCCGGTGGCTGCTTTTTCATACAACACATACAGGGAATCAAACTGCCTTACCGTTTGAAAGAGACGGTCATTGACCTGCTGCAGCAGCAGCGATTCTTCCGATCCCTCTATGCTGACAGGACTGCCATCTGTCCCGACCTCAACATGCACCCGGTCTCCCTTCTTGAGTATGAGCGAGGCAATCCTGCGTTCCCCCGCATACAGGTAATAATAACCGGGTTGATCCACTCCTTTGTCCAGGTCATAGCTGAAGTTGCCCTTTTCATCGGCGGAAATCGTGTCAAGCAGGGTTTCCGATGTAAAGTCCAGCCGTTTGAACAGCAGCGGTTCTTTTTCGGTAATCTGATGTACCGTGCCGCTGATGCGTACGGTGTTGCTGCCGGTGCATGAGAAAAATAAGGTGGTACCCAGTAGGGCTGCCACAAGATAAAGTCTGTGGATTTTCATGATGGGATTATTCGAATTGTTGGGCTATCATCCGGCAGATACGTTGCATCTCCTGTTCCGGGATCTTGCATGCAGGCCGGCTAAGGTTCATATCTCCTTCCGAGTCCATAGGGATGAGATGAATATGCGCATGGGGGACTTCCAGCCCCAAAACCCCGACACCCACCTTTTTGCACGGGATAGCAGATTCAATGGCCCTTGCCACCCTTTGGGCAAAGCGGAACATATCACCCAACATGACAGGGTCCAGATCGAATATATAGTCGGTTTCCTGTTTAGGGACAACCAGTGTGTGGCCGGGCTTCCGGGGATTTATATCAAGAAAGGCGTAGAAACGGTCGTCCTCTGCTACCTTGTAGGAAGGGATTTCACCTGAAATGATGCGTGAGAATATTGTAGCCATATCAAAGCGCTATTTCCAGTATTTCAAACTCAATAATACCCGAGGGAGTGCTTATCTGGGCTATTTCTCCTTTCTTCTTCCCCAGCAGCCCCTTTCCAATGGGAGACGATATAGCCAGTTTCCTTTGCTCCAGGTTTGCCTCACTTTCCCCCACCAGGGTGACTTCCATGATGGATTTATTCTTCAGGTTCTGTATTTTGACCTTGTTCATGATCTGTACCACATTGGTGTTGAGACGGGATTCATCCACTATCCTGGCATTGGCTATCATGTATTGCAGCTTGGCTATCTTCATTTCCAGCATGGCTTGAGCATCTTTAGCAGCATCATACTCGGAGTTTTCAGTCAGGTCACCCTTATCCCGGGCCTCGGCAATGGCACGTGCCGCCGCTACCCGTTCCACCGTGGTCAGCACGTTCAGTTCCTCTTTTAATTTCTCCAGACCCTCGGCTGTTATATAATGAATTTTGGTCATATCACAATCTTAAAGAATAAATAAAGAATAAGAAGAATCCTGCGCTGGCAGGACTCTTCTCAGCACAAATATAATACTTCTTTATGAATCAACCAAATTCGTCGAATTTTGGTTTCAGGATCTCGGAAAATATAACGGCCTTCTTAGCGTTGAAGCCAAATTTACGTTCACCTTGCCGGGAGGTTTTGACTGTTTGCTCCGCGGGTCTGACCGGCAACCCGACATCTTCATTGCCTGAGGTCGTCCTGATTGCCTCTTCCATGATATTTTCCGCGGGGGTCTCAGGAACGGAAAACCGGAATTGGGGCCTTTCTTCAGGAAGGGTGTACAATTCCTCGTCGATATGCCTGGGGATGCGGGACTCTGTTCTCCTTTTCTTGGAGCGTGCGTTGATGATCCCGAATACGATGGCCAGGATGCTCAACAGTATGGTGATTAGTGTATCTGATTTCATAATAAGGCTTCCTTATCCTTATTCAACTGTTCTTTTAACGAATCCAGGGAAGGAAAGGCAATTTCCTGCCTGTGGAATTTCAGTATTCGGACCCGGATATCGAGTCCGTAAATATTATCTTCAAAATCAAAGATATGCGTTTCAATGATACGTTCCAAATTATTGGCTATCGTAGGACGGACTCCTATATTCATCATGCCTCGGTACCATCTTCCGTTGACCTCTGCCTCAACCTTGTAAACACCGTCTGCAGGCAACTGTTTAAGCGGTTCGTATAATTGCATGTTGGCCGTAGGAAAACCCAGTGTCCTTCCCATCCGGTTTCCCAATACCACCACCCCGTGGAGGCTGTAGGGATAACCAAGCCACCGGTTGGCCGTTTCCATGGAACCGGCAGTCAGGGCCGCACGAATCTTGGTGGAACTGATATGTTCACCTGCATCGGACACATATTCCGGTACACGTATGATCGTAAGGCCGGCCATCTCTGCTTCCCGGTCCATGAGCTGAGGATCGTATGCCCCATTACAGCCCAGCCTGTGGTTGTAGCCTGCCACAAGGACTTTGACATTGTATTTCCGGTCAAGGTATTCCCTGAAGAAATCCCGTGAGGAGACCATGGAAAATTCCCTGGTAAATGGTATGATCTGTATCTCGTCGACACCCAGGTCGTACATCATTTTCTTCTTTTCATCAAGGGATGTGAGCAGGCGGAATTTTTGTGCATCCTGTTGCAAGACAGCCCTGGGATGGGGCCAGAAGGTAAGCGCCAGGCTCTTTCCACCCATCTTTCGTGCTGTATCCGCCAGGGATGTCAGTACGGCGCGGTGGCCAAGGTGGACACCATCAAAAAATCCGGTAGCTGCTATAACCATTTTACGAGTGGGAAATCCTGCCTGTGAGGCATGTTTGAATTATACGCGAAGATCCTGGAGGCAATGTAATACGATCCGGCTGTCTGTGGAACCAGTTTGCACACATAAGTGGCCTCACCATTGGAAGCTTTTTCAAGGCGGTACGGAACAATTTCGTCTATGACAACCTTCCCGTCATTATTTTGGGTGGTAATCACCATTTCCACCCTGATATCATCCTTGGAAAGAGCGCCCAGGTATAGTTTTATCCGTGATTCACATTCACTTCCCAGTACCAGGATATCCTTGCTGTCGTTGGGATGTGTATAGGAAATCACTTCCAGGGAATTCCATTCTCTTTCCATCTTCCTTTTCCAGTAAGCCATTTCCCTTGCCAGGGCATAATTGCCGTCAACCATGTCCGTATGACGTTTGGCCAGCGGTCTGTAGAATTTCTCTTCGTAATCCTCCATCATGCGATTGGTGGTGAAATTCCCTGCTACAAAGGCTATGGTATTCTTGATATGCTGCACCCATTCAACAGGGATCCCTTCCTGGTTTCTCTTGTAGAACATGGGAACAATCTCGTGTTCCAGCATGTTGTATATGGTTGCGGCATCCAGGTCGTCCTGGTACTCCTGGCTCTCGTAGGTCCTTTCTTCGGGCAATGCCCATCCGGCACCCTTTCGGTACCCTTCCACCCACCATCCGTCCAGTACGCTGAAATGCATCACTCCGTTCATGGCCGCCTTTTCTCCACTGGTCCCCGATGCCTCCAGGGGACGTGTGGGCGTATTCATCCAGACATCCACCCCCTGGATCAGGCGCTTTGCCAATTCCATGTTGTAATTGGGAAGGAACAGGATCTTGCCCAGAAAACGGGGCATACGTGAAATCTCAATGATCCGCCTTATCAGGTCCTGGCCGGCTTTGTCGTGAGGATGTGCTTTGCCTGAAAACAAAAACTGAACAGGATGCCTGGGATTGTTGACAAGGGCATCCAGCCTGTCCAGGTTGGTGAAAAGCAGGTGAGCTCTTTTATAGGTAGCAAAGCGTCGTGCAAAACCAATGGTCAGAATGTCCTTGTTCAAGGCTGCCCTGATGGCAACCACTTCCCTGGGTGAATAAAATTCCGGAGCATTCCGTGTCTGGGTAAGGGTCAGGACCAGCCTGTCCGTCAGTTTTTTCCGCAAAGCATTGCGGACATTCCAGATTTCGGCGTCCGGCACGTTGAGGATTCCCGTGAAACATTCTTTGTTGTAATGATGCGTCCCAAAATCCGGCCCGAAAACGCGTGCATGGACTTCTTTCCATTCCGGAGCCGTCCAGGTATGGTAATGCACCCCGTTGGTCACATAATCCACATGCGATTCCTGGGGTAAATATGCAGGCCATAGCGGATTGAGTATCTCCCGGCTTATCTGTCCGTGCAATTTGCTTACTCCATTGATCTCCTGCGAAAGATTGGCAGCCAGAAAGCTCATGGAGAATTTTTCATTGGGATTGCAGACATCCGTTTTGCCCAGGGCCATGAGTGTTTCCCATGAGGTTTTAAGCCTTTCGGGGTAATGCGAAAAATAGGGACGGAGCATTTCCTCGGTAAAGGCATCATGACCTGCCGGTACCGGGGTATGGGTGGTAAACAGGGATGATGCGCGCACCACCTCCCTGGCCTGTTCAAAGGAAAGGTTATCGTTCACAACATATTCCCTGAGCCGCTCCATTCCGGTAAAGGCAGCATGTCCTTCGTTGCAGTGGTAAACATCGGCCTGAATGCCCAGGGCACGGAGGGCACGTATTCCGCCCACACCCAGCAACAATTCCTGTTTCAGCCTGTTTTCCCAGTCACCGCCGTATAGCTGGTGGGTGATGCTCCTGTCCTCGGCCAGGTTGTCCTCAAAATCGGTATCCAGCAGATAGAGCGGGGTCCGTCCCACATCCACCCTCCAGATGCGGGCATAGATGTTGCGTCCCGGGAAAGCTATGCTGATGGTGGTCCAGTTGTCTTGGCTGTCACGTACGGGAACGGCAGGGATTTTCTGAAAATCGACCATTTCCCTCTCACTCACCTGGTCTCCCTGTGCGGACAGGACCTGGCGGAAATACCCGTAGCGGTACAACAGTCCCACTCCCGTTATGGGAACTCCCTTGTCGGATGATTCTTTCAGGTAGTCCCCGGCAAGGATTCCCAGGCCTCCGGAATATATCTTCAGCGTCCAGTCCAGACCGTATTCCATGCTGAAATAGGCTACCCTGGGACCGGTCAGCTTTTCGCGCATTTTCATGTATTGGTTGAACGATGCCTCTATTTTGTCCAGTTGTTCCAGGAATGTCTTGCTTCTTTCCAGGGCCTTGTATTTCTTGTAAGGGATCTTCTCCAGCAGGACGATAGGGTTTTTTTCCACATCCCTCCACAGGTTGTGGTCTATTCCTGAAAAAAGTTTCCTTGCCTTCTGATTCCATGACCACCAGAGGTTCCTGGATAATACTTCCAGGAAGTTCAGACGTTGCGGCAGCTGTTTCTGGATGGTCACAGGAGACCAGGTTGGTACGGACCTCAGCTGGTCGGGGCGGCATATAGTGGATTCTTCCTTGATCGTCTGGAATTTTCCCAGGTTCCCAATCAGCTTTTCGAGGGCGATCTCATAGGCTTTTTTGTAGTACTTCAATTGGTTCTCCCACAAGGCAATTGTTGATACCAGGCGGGCATTCTCCTTCATGCGCAACGCTTCTTCTGCTGACAGCATGCTCATACGGCGGATCACCGCGGCCACATCATTCACCACAGAGGCGTGGTTGTTGTCGTTGCGGAATACGATCTCTATCCCGGGATGTGGTTCCTTGTAGTTTGTGTTGACCCAGTGGCCGAAGCCGGTCAGGGATGTGGTTACAGTGGGCACATGAAAAGCGAGGCTTTCCAGCGGGGTATAGCCCCAGGGTTCGTAGTAAGAAGGAAAGACGGTGAGATCCAGGCCTATGAGCAGTTCGTAATACGTTTTATTGATCAGTCCGTCATCTCCGTTCAGATAACATGGAATGAAAAAAACACTCACATTGTTCTCCTTCAGGTTGGTCAGCCCCTGTTCACGTATTACTTTCATAACCGGGTCGTATTCAGGATCATTCAGGTAATGGGAGGTAAAGGGATTATCATATTCTTTTCTGGGACCGTTATGATTGGCCGGCACCATGATAAAGGCCAGTATCTGCCTGTCTTCGGGTCCTCTTTCCCTGTTCAGCCATGCGAGTGATTCCAGGAAGATGTCAATGCCCTTGTTCTTGAATTCATAGCGGCCACTGATGCCCACCAGGAAAGCATTGTCATCCACTTTACGGTGCAGCATCAGGGAAGCCGTTTGCAACAAGGTCTGCCTGCCTTCTTTCATCTTCTGCTCAAATGTTTGGGCCGAGGGGGTAATGCTGTTTTCAAACCCGTTGGGAGTCACGATGTCTACTTCCCTTTCCAGAAAATGGCTGCATTCCCGGGCGGTAATGTCGCTTACCGTTGTAAAGGCATCGGCGTAGTATGCAGCCGTCTTTTCCAGGGAATGTTTTGCAACAACATTGAATTCCCGTGCCTTTTCAACCGAATTGTACTTTTCGAGGTTATCATACAGGGGCATCATGTTCCCTGCAAGGGAGCGTCCCAGAACAGTGGCATGAGTTGTAAATGTCGTGGCAATGGGGATCTTGGCCGATTTCAGGTACAAAAGCCCTGTTCCGGTCATCCATTCATGGAATTGTGCTACACTTTTATGATGAGGCGCCAGGTTAAAGCGAACAAAACTTTCAACTACAATTCCCGAGGCGTATCCGAACAGTGCCGGTTCTACATAATCCCACTGGCCGCTGATGGAGTCGACTTTAAATTCTTTCCAGATTTGGGTAAATATTTCGTCTTTTTTTGAGATATGCGATGAAAAATCCACCAGTATAGCTATGGGATTCCCGGGCACATTCCAACGTCCTACCCTGATTCTCAACCCTTCCTGCACGGCTCTGTCCCTCCAGGAACGAAGCAGACGGGGATCTTCCAGGAATTCGGGATTCTGATTGGTATCCCTCCACACATCAGGACCTATCAGAATATGCCTGTTCTCCATCTCACGGGACATATGCAGTGCTTTGGTGGCAATAACGGTATGGATCCCTCCTACTTTGTTGCAAACCTCCCAGCTTACCTCAAACAAATAATCGGGATTCAAATTCATTTCACTGTTCATAATCATTTTTTAGTTGCACGTAACGTAATGTCGCTCAATACGTTCATATAATTGATAAAAGCTTCGTACGGGGTGTCATAAGGGTTGAAATATTTGTGCACGTCCCCATCCGAAAAAAACTTGGTGCACATATAATAAAAATGGTCGCTCGCCTGCAGGCGGCGAAAATCACGCTGGAGGTCAGGATCGTTGCTTTGCCTTACCTGGTCTTCAATTTTATAGAGATTCTTAAAGGCCTCGGATTGAAGTTCATTGCCCAGCCATGCACTGATATCCCGTTCTTCATCGGCCCATGATATGGCGTAGGGTACATTAAGAGGGGCTATGGGCTGATGCTTGTCTGCTGCCTGTGACGGGGTCAGGATCTCAAGGTTTGTGTGGTGGAGTATCATTCCGGGCATAGCTTTGAGAAAATCAAAGATCCCGGATGAAGCCGGCTGGTGTTCTCCAAAGCTTTCATAATCCATAAAAATATTGACGATATCGTCCTTTTCAAGAGCTCCTGCAATCCAGCCCGCATACTTTTCTGCCGTCAGGGGCCAGTCCGCCCAGCTTTTGTTGGAAAAACGAAAAGCAATATCGTCGCTTAGCCTGAAGTTCCTGAGCAATAATTTCAGCTTGGGATTCAGGGCATTCACGTACAGGTAATCGGGACTCTTCCATCCCATGATGTGCCGCGCCCCTTCAGTGAGCATGGTGGTAAATCCCATACCACCCACCATTTCACCAATTGTATCGGAATAAATCAATTCCGTGTTGCGGAATGTCTTTGGTTTTTGGCCGAAGTATTGTTCGACCGCCTTCACGTGTACCTTTATCTGGTCTTTGAATTTTCTCGGAGAGATAAGTGAGGACAGGGAATGGGAGTATGTTTCGGCAAGAAATTCCACATGCCCTGTACGGGCGAGCTCCTGGAAGGATTCAAGTGCCGCGGGGGCAAACTGCTCCATTTGTTCCAGGGCGATCCCGCTTATGGAATAGGCGACCCTGAAGGCTCCGTCGAATTCCTTGATCAAATCCAGTATGATCCGGTTGGCCGGGATGTAACATCTTGATGCAACCCGCCCCATTATGGTTTTGTTGGTGAATTCGTCGAAGTAATCATGATTTTTGCCTATGTCAAAAAAACGATATTGCCGTAACCTGTAAGGCTGATGAACCTGAAAGTACAAACAGAGTGTCTTTTTCATATGATTGGTTTTTTGTTATTTCTCTTCTGTTACCGATTCGTAGATCTCTTTGACCTTCAGAGCGGCATTATCCCATTTTAACGCATTGACCTCTTCCAGGCCGCACCGTACGGTCATGGCAGATAAGGCCGGATAGGTCAGCAACCCGTATATGGCGTCTGCCATGGCATTGACATCCCAGAAATCCACCTTGATGGCATGGCGCAATACTTCGGCCACCCCGGATTGCTTTGAAATGATAGTGGGCACGTTCGCTCTCATGGCTTCAAGGGGAGATATGCCAAAGGGTTCAGAAACCGAGGGCATGACATATACATCGGAATAGGCAAACATATTCTTCACATCTTCTCCGCGCAAAAAGCCGGTAAAGTGGAAATGAGGGGAAATCCCCAGTTTTGCCACACGCCTTATGGCGCGGTTGAACAAATCGCCGCTGCCTGCCATTACAAACCTCACGTCTTTTGTTTTCTGTAAAACTTTGTAGGCAGCCTCTATGAAATATTCAGGACCTTTCTGGAAGGTGATCCTGCCCAGGAAAGTGACGATTTTTTCCGGAACCCCCCTGGTTATCTCACGGTCCTCGACGGTGCTGAAATCCACCGCATTGTGAACAGTGATGACTTTTGAAGGGTCAATATGGTAACGTGTTATTATGGTATTGCGTGTGAGGTTGCTCACGGCTATGACACGGTCGGCGGCTTCCATCCCCCGCCTTTCCAGGTCATAGACCTGGGTGTTGATATTCTCTCCTGAACGGTCATATTCTGTGGCATGAACATGCACCACGAGCGGTTTTCCCGAAACGCGTTTTGCAGCAATCCCTGCCATGTAGGTGAGCCAGTCATGGGCGTGTATGACATCAAACTGGTTCTTATGGGCAATGGCCGATGCCACAAGCGCATAGCGCATCACTTCCTCCATCAGGTTCTTGCCGTATTTTCCGGAAAATTTGAATTTTTGTCCGAATGATATCCTGAATTCATTCCATTCCTTCTCCCTTTCCAGGTCCACCTTTTCTTCAAATTCATCGGGGCCCAGGTAAGGGATCAGGTTTGACGTCACTTTCAGGAACTGCACCTTCTCAAAAAGCTGCCTGGCCTCTTCCCTGGTTTCAAAAGCCGCTACATCACTGGCATTGATGATGCGGACAGCACTCTGATCCTCATCACCCGAAGCCGAGGGCATCACAAACAGGACCTGGACGTTGTGTTTTGCCAGCCCCCTGGTCAGGCCGTCGCAGGCCGTGCCCAGTCCGCCGGATATATGAGGAGGAAATTCCCATCCAAACATTAATACTTTCATAGTGTATTGTATTTATCTATGAGATTCATCACACGCAAAATCTCGGCTACGCTCAGGGCGCTGGAGGTGCATCCGTGAGGACGGTACGGGGGATTGCCGTCGTATAGTTCAGCAATGGATCCAATCCCGTGTTCGGTCATATCTTCTTCAAAAACTCCAATGAGGTCGCGGGCGCAATCAACAAATCCCCTGCCATGCAAACGGAACTGGGCATCAATATAATGACCCAGCAGCCATGGCCATACGGAGCCCTGATGGTATGCCCTGTGGCGTTGGTCGGCGTCTCCTTCACAACGGCTTTTAAACAACGGATTCTTTGGGGCAAGCGTTCTCAGGCCCCGGGTTGTGAGCAGTTCGCCGCTACAGGCCCTTAGAACGGAATTGATCACCTCATCCTCCAGGGGCGTATAGGGAAGCGAACATGCAAACAATTGGTTAGGTCTTGTGAAAATGTTCTGTCCCTGGTCATTGACGTAATCGGCCAGGTGAGAACGGGATTCACACCAGAAAGTGGGCAGGAAGTTTTCCTTGACAAGACCGGGAATATCCTCGAACTCCTTCACGAATTCATTGTCTTCCATATCCTTGGCCAGATCCAGGGCAAAGCAGACAGCATTGTACCACAGGGCGCAGATTTCCACAATATAGCCGCTGCGAGGAGTGACCGGTTTCCCGTTCACCACCGAATCCATCCATGTCATGGGAACATCTCCCTCTCCGCACCATATCAGCCCGTTGGCGTGCATTGTCACCCGGTCTTTGCCCGTTTTGTAATTCCTTACAATGGATTTCATAACGTGACCGTATTTACGCCATAGTGCTTTCCTGTCGCCTGTCTGGCCGAGGTATTGCTGCAGCGTCCAGAACAGCCACAGGGGGGTATCGGCTGCATGGTAAAGACTCTGTTCGTCTCCGACAAGCGTTTCCAGCGCCTGTGTGAAAATTTTCAAACTATTCTCAGTAGACAGGGCAAGTCCCGGCAAGGCAATGGCCGTAATCCTTGGACACCGCCTGGACCATGGATATCCGGCAAACACCTGTGTCTTGCCGTTCCTGGTTATGATGAACTGTGAAGCAGAAAGCTTCAGGCAATTACTGAAGGAATCCCGGCTGGGTCTGTTGGCCAGCTCCCGGTTAAAGACAGCTTGCAGGCCGGAAGGGGCAACCGGTACCAGTGATGCCGAAAAGACAATGCTCCGTCCTTTATGTATGGGGCATTCAAAATATCCGGGAACAAACAGGTCCTCGTGGTAATCATAGCCCCTGTCCTTTTCCCTGAGGTATTCTATGTTTTTATACCAGTCGGGGTATTTGACAAATTCGTTTGCCACACTGAGCTGCATGTATAACCGGGGAAAATTCTCGTAGAGGCAGTAGCCCACACCTTTTTCCACGGTGGAATGGAAAGTGTCTGCCGCCAGGTTGGCAAAAGTCAGGTCATGAATCTTGCGGAAAGCCAGGAATGGTTTCAGACGCAATGTTGTGGGCGAATGGGCCTCTACCAGAGTATACCTGATGAGCAATTGTTCTTTATTATGCAGGAAAACGAGTTCCTTTTTGAAGATCATGCCCCCGATCCTGTGTATCAGGACAATGTTCTTGTCCATTTCAAGGTCGATGATGTACTTATGGCCTCTCGGTTCATAGATCCCAGGATAACGGTGAATACCCAGGTTGAAAGCCTGGTCGTGCTGAATCAATGTTTCATCCAGTGAAGACAACAGCACATAATTTTCCCCTCCCAGCCTGTCAACAGGGACCACCATAAGTCCATGATATTTTCTTGTGTTGCAACCTGGCAGGGTCGTGTTCAGATAGCCGCCAGCCCTGTTCGTAGAAAGAATTTCCCTGTTCAGTGAATACTCCAGGTTTCCCAGCTCGTGCTTGTTGAATTGTAAATATGCCATAATCTTACCTTAAAGCTTAAGCTTGCAAGTTACTAATTAATCCTCAATTAACACCATGGCGGTACGTGCCGGCAGGTAAAGGAACAGGACATTGGTACCCCGCTGCGGAAGGGTGACATGAAGAGTTTTGCGGTCATTCCTACCGAATCCTCCATAAGAAGGATCATCTGTATCCAATATGCAACGGTATTTTCCCGGCCTGACTTCCATACCGTAACCGGTATAGGACCTGCCCGGACTCAGGTTGAAGACAAACAACAACCTTCCCCGTTCAAACGCCAGCACCTGTGACCCTATATCCTGCACTACGGGAAGCGGAGGGCTATCATACAAATTCTGTGCCTTGGCCATCCGTATCATGTCCCTGTCAAAAAGCTCCAGATCCCGGTAGCGCAGCAGCTTATCATCGGCCAATGACCACTGTCTCCTCGCATAATGGTAACTCCATCCGTTTCCTTCCCTGGGAAAGTCTATCCATTCCGGATGACCGAATTCATTTCCCATGAAATTCAGGTATCCGTCCCCGGCTGTGGCAAGGGAGAGCAAACGTATGATCTTGTGCAGGGCAATTCCCCTGTCAACGACAAGCGACGGGATGTCTTTGCTCATGGAAGTATACATATCCTTGTCTATGAGCCTGAATATGATTGTTTTATCACCAACCAGCGCCTGATCGTGACACTCGGCATAGGATATGGTGTGCTCGTCCCTGCGCTTGTTGGTAAGCTGATAGAAAATATCCCCCACATGCCAATCCTCGTCCCGCAGCTCCTTGATCCATTTGATCCAATGATCAGCAACTCCCATGCTCAGGCGGAAATCAAAGCCTATTCCTCCCATTTCCCTAGGATAGGCAAGTGTTGGCATGCCGCTAACATCTTCAGCCAGGGTGATGGCGCAGGGATTGCATTCGTGGACCAGCTGGTTGGCCAGACCCAGGTAGGTGATGGCATCTTCATCCTGGTTCCCGTCAAAATAGTCGCCGTACTGGGTGAAATCACGCCCCATGCCATGATCGTGATACATCATGGAAGTGACCCCGTCAAAGCGGAATCCGTCCAGGTGGAATTCTTCCATCCAGTATTTTATGTTTGAGAGGAGAAAATGGATCACATCATTTTTCCCGTAATCGAAACAACGGGAAGACCACAAGGGATGCTCCCCTCTTGGTCCTGCATGAAAATAAAGGTCATAGGTACCGTCAAACCGGCTCAAACCTTCCAGCTCATTCTTTACGGCGTGCGAATGAACCAGGTCCATGATCACGGCGATACCCTTTGCATGGGCTTCATCTATTAGCCTCTTGAAGCCTTCCGGTGTGCCGAAGCGGGAGCTGACGGCAAAGAAATTGGATACCTGGTAGCCAAATGAACCGTAATAGGGATGTTCCTGGATGGCCATCAGCTGGAGGGTGTTGTATCCCAGGCGCGCGACCCTTGGAAGGACTTTGGTGCGGAACCAATCGAAATCTGCAATTCCCGGTTCCTGTGCACTCATGCCTATGTGCGCTTCATAGACCAGGGGATGTCCCACGCGGGGTGGATTGCAGTGTTTCCATTCATAGGCTTCCGCAGGTTCCCATATCTGGGCACTGAATATCTTGGTTTCCGGATCCTGGACACAGCGCCTTGCGTAGGCAGGGAGACGCTCTCCTGCACCTCCCGGCCACTCTATGAACCACTTGAAGAGTTGACCGTGGCGCAGCGCTTCCGGTGGCAGCACCAACTCCCAATTGCCTGAACCTATGGGTGTGAAGGCATAAGAGGGATCTTTTCCCCAGCCGTTGCACTCCCCTGTCAAATACATGGCCCGGGCATTGGGTGCCCATTCGCGACATACCCAACCCCGGTCAGTCCTGTGAACGCCGTAGTACAGGTGGTTGTTAACAGCATGTGCCAGACAATCATGCGCTCCTGTGATTTCCAGGGCTTTGTTCAGACGCATCTGGTGACGTCTCCACAATACCGGCTTAAAAGGTTTCAGGTAAGCGTCCAGCTCCCATATTTCCGATTTTTCCATATTCAGAAATTATAACGCACAATACAATTCAAACGCCAGGAATAGCCTTTTCTTCAGTCAAGGTTAACCCTGTTGCCGTACACGCCTTCCATTCCAAGCTGACCGTGTTCGTAGATATCCAGGAATGTGTTGACTGCTGCGTAATTCGTATGGTGGCAAATAAATCCCGGAGCCTGTTCAAAAGGTTGCACGTATACCTGCGAATACACAAGTCCGGAGAAGCATTTTTCACTCCAGTGGTGTTCATAGGCAGCATAATAACCCAGTGCAGTGAATTTGTCGTAGCTGCCATCTCTTTGAATATACACATCGTAGCCCATTCCTCCCAGGTCCTGTATGTAATGTCCGATGCCAGCCCCTCCTGTTACCTGGAACTTGATCTCGTCGCGCCGTGTCAGGCTTGCATTTCCCGAAAAGGCCAGTCCGTAACCACGCTGCTTTTCCAGGAAACGCAGCACGCCTGCCAACCTGAGGTGCCAGGACGGTTTTTCATATCCCAGCGAAACAATCAGGTCCGGGAAACGTTGTTCCATGATATGCACATCGTTCGTTCCCGTGACCAGGGCCTTGAGCATGGTGACTTCAGGGTCTTCCAGTGAGGCAAAACAACTGATCCCGTTCGTCCATCTCCATCCGTAACGGAACTGAGGCTGGCGCAATCCGTTCATTCCGCCTGGTCCCGCACCGTCTACAGTGGCCGGGGCAGCCCTTAGGTCCATGATATTGCTCCAGGTGTGTCCTATGAGAAGGTGTCTGATTTCAACATAGGCGTGCTTGAGTGAAAAAGTATACCCCTCTCCGGAAAAACCTCCTTCAATATAAGCTTCCAGCTTTCCTATGGACGTGTCGCCTATGAGTTTGAAAAACAACCTGGAACCGCTTGCATCAAGGTTAAACCGTCCGCCGCGCAACTTGTAAGACTCGGTAGGTATCAGAACTGCAGACATGTCCCTGGATAAAAAACCTGTCCCGTCGTAATACGTGTAACAGGCGGCATACCCACCCATCCCGAAAAGAAATCTTTCACTCTTGTCTATCATTACAAAACGCGGGGGAGCGGGATCATGAAAGATCTCGGAGGTTTTTTCCCTTAGCTGCCTTATCAGCGAATTGGTGACAGTATCGGTATCCATGATCCTTGCCCTTCCCTGTGCCTCAAGCTTTTGCAGGGAAGTGAAGGCAAATAGAAGGATAAAAGCGACAAGTGTTCCTTTGTCAATCTTTTTCATGTGTTTCGATTATTGCTTCCGTGTCTTCCTGGACCTTGCGCAGGTAATTCCTGCAAAAAGTGACCAGTTCCAGCGCCCTTTTCACTTTGGCAGCTATCTGTCCCAGGTCTGCATCGGGTTTCTCCAGTTCTTCTACCAATTCCTGGAGTTCCTGACGAGCCTGCAGGTAGGTTATTTCTTTTTTCCTGTTCATCACATTCAGTTTTCTATGTCATGTACCACAGCGCCAAAGCTTCCTTTTGAAAGTATGGTCTGTACCTTGTCGCCTTCTTTGAGCAGAGAGGCATCCAGTACCGCCTTACCCCGGAACAGGGTAAGGGAGTACCCCTTGTTCAGCAGGTTCATTGGATTATTATGCTTTATCCGCTGTTCCATCAATTCCAGCAAATGTTCCTGTTGTTGCAGGAGCCATCTGACGGCTCCTCCAATATCCCGGAGAAAGTAATTCAAGCTTTGTTTTTCATCTTCAATCCTTCTTTGCACTGTCCGTTCCAGGTTATGCGAAAGCCTGAACAGGCCTTCTTCCTCTGCGGCCAGGTGTCCGTCCAGGTAATCAGCCACTGCCGTAGGAGTTTTAAGGGCAAGGTGGGCAACCCTGTCCGCAATATGGACATCCTTGTGGTGCCCGATCCCTGTGATGACAGGGATGGGGAACTGGGCTATGTTTGCAGCCAGGTCATAGTTGTCGTAACAGTGCAAGTCTGTTGCGGCCCCTCCGCCCCGGATCATCACAAGTACATCAAAATCACTTCCGGACCCGATCACCTGGTCCATGGCACTGATGATGCTTGAGGGAGCATCGCTTCCCTGCATGAGGGCGGGAAAAAGCGTTATACTGAATCCATAGCGGGATAACCCGATATGGTCACGGAAATCCTGGTATCCTGCAGCCGCTTCTGAAGAAATCACCGCCAGACGGAGAGGTACGGGCGGGAATGGCAATTGCCTGTTCATATCCAGGATGCCTTCCTGCTCAAGGCGTTCCATAGTCTTCCTGCGTTCCAGTTCAAGACCCCCAATGGTGTAGGAAGGATCAGCATCGGTAACAACCAGGCTCAGCCCATACAAAGGATGCATTCTGGGTTCGACGCGCAAAAGCACTTGCAGTCCGGAACGGAAATCCATGCCGGTGCTTGTTCTGAAATAGGGATTGAGGATGGAATAAACGCTGGACCAGATCACCGCCTGGGCTTTTGCCAGCAATTTGTCAGTGACTTCTTCTTTCTGAACCAGCTCCAAATGGCAGTGGCCATTCCGCACGGACACCTGGTTGATTTCTGCCCGGACCCAACATGGTTCTTCAAAGGCCTGGCTGATAGCTTCTTCCAGTATTCTTTGCAGGTCAATGAGATCCATTTTTTCCATTGCACAAATTTACATTAAATTAGTAAAAAACCTTACCTTCGCCCCATGGAAATCAAAGAAGCCTCTTTCCTTTCTGCCACGACAAATGTAGATGAAATCCCTATCCCGGAACTGGAAGAATTCGCTTTTATCGGAAGGTCTAACGTGGGAAAATCATCCCTTATAAACATGTTGTGTAACAGGCGCAAACTGGCCCACACATCCTCTACCCCTGGCAAGACACAGTGCATAAACAGGTTTCTTGTGGATCAGGGCTGGATCATTACAGACCTTCCCGGCTATGGATTTGCGAAAGTCTCCAAAACAAAGAGGGCTGCCCTGGAGGCAATGATCAACGGGTATATCCGCCGGGCCCCGGGGATGACCTTGTTGTTTGTACTGCTTGATGCAAGGCATCCGCTCCAGCAAATTGACCTTGATTTTCTGATCCGGCTTGGCAACTGGCAGGTCCCTTTTGCCATCGTGCTCACCAAATCGGACAAGCTGTCAAAGACTGCCCTTGAACGACAATCGGCTTCTTTGAGGGAATCCGTTTCCCAATACTGGGACCCGCTACCTCCGTTTTTTGTGGTTTCCTCGCTGACAGGGGAAGGCAGAAAAGAACTTCTGGATTATATTGGCTCCATCCGCTCCAAAAAATTCTAATTGTGTTTTTTCTTCTTATCTTTGTCCCATCTTCAAACCATAGGGACCATGGATCATCTGCATTTATTCAAAATTTTCTCCTGCCGCGGGTCCAGATATCTTGCAGAACGTATAGCCTCTCATCTGGGTCTGCCCCTGGGATTGTTATCGGTAACCACATTCAGTGACGGAGAGTTTCAGCCAGCTTTTGATGAAAGTGTCCGTGGAGCCACCATTTTCATTATTCAGTCTACTTTCCCTCCGGTGGATAATTTATTTGAATTACTGCTGACCATAGACGCTGCCAAAAGGGCCTCGGCTTACAAGGTAATAGCCGTGATGCCCTATTTTGGATGGGCCAGGCAGGATCGTAAAGACAGGCCCAGGGTATCCATAGGCGCAAAGATGGTTGCCAACCTTCTGGAAGCTGTGGGCTGCGATCGTGTTATGACCATGGACCTACATGCAGACCAGATACAGGGCTTTTTTGATTTTCCCGTGGACCATGTCTATTCCAGTTCTATCTTTGTACCCTATATCAAGAGCCTGGGACTTGAAAACCTCTCTGTAGCCGCTCCCGATATGGGCGGTGCCAAGCGGGCCAATGCCTATTCAAGAAAGCTGGAATGTCCCCTGATCATCTGCCATAAATCGCGTGAAAAGGCAAATGTGGTGGGTAGCATGACAGCCATTGGGGAAGTCGCCGACAGGAACATTATCATTCTGGATGATATGATAGATACGGCCGGCACCATAACAAAAGCGGCTGAAATGATGATGTCGAAAGGGGCACGCAGTGTTCGTGCCATCGCAACACATCCGGTCCTTTCGGGACTGGCCTACTCAACCATAGCCAATTCATCGCTTGAGGAAGTGATCGTGACCGATACCATACCCCTGTCTTGCAATCCCGATGTGAACAAGGACAAGATAAAGGTATTGTCAATAGCGCGTGAATTTGCAGACATCATTGACAAAGTATATAATTTCCAGTCCATCAGCAGCAAATTCACCTTGTAATGAAAACTCCCGAGGAATTATACCTTGTATTGACCGGCGGTATACGGCGATTTTTCAGTGACGCGGGTAAAACGAACGCTGTGCTTGGCATTTCCGGAGGACTGGACTCTGCCGTTGTATCATGCCTGGCCCAGGATGCCCTGGGGAAGGAGCAGGTATGCGGTCTGCTCATGCCCGGGCCTTTCTCCACTGTCCATTCCCTGAACGATGCCATGGAGTTATGCATGCTGAACGGAATCCCCAATTATATCATTCCTATAGACCAGATATATCACAAATTCTTACGCGAACTCTCGCCCGTCTTTGAACATGATACCCACGGTGTGATGGAGGAGAATCTACAGGCCCGTATCAGGGGGGTGCTCCTGATGGCCTATGCCAATAAAAAAGATTGCCTTCTCCTGAACACCAGCAATAAGAGTGAACTGGCCATGGGCTTCGGCACCCTGTACGGTGACCTGGCCGGGGCCCTGATGGTTCTTGCCGATGTATATAAAACCTCTGTCTATGACCTGGCTGCCTTCCTGAACAGGGATGAGGAAAGAATCCCGGCACACACCATAAGCAAAGAGCCATCGGCAGAGTTGTACATAGATCAGAAAGACACCGATTCACTGCCCGAATATGATGTGCTGGACCCGATTCTGCATGCCCTCATAGAAGAAGGAAAAACAGAAGAAGAACTGCTCGACTCGGGCACAAATCCTGAACTGCTGGCGGGTATAACCCATAAAATGAGGCTTTCCGGATTCAAAGCCCTACAGGTCCCACCTCTGCTGGCCGTGACTGATCATCCCTTACTTCCCCCTGACAAGTCTTTACGTTACGACCTATGACTGTTTTTCTCCTGTCGCTGGGACTGTTGTTACTTGGTGTCCTGGGGATGAGTATTACGATAATAGCCAGGAAAAACGGGAGGTTTCCCGAATATTCTGTCGGTCATAACAGGAAGATGAGGGAAAGGGGAATACGCTGCCCGAAACAAGAAGAAAGCATGCTACTGAAAAAAGGAACGAATGGGAATTGTTGCAATTGTAGGAAGGCCTAATGTTGGAAAATCCACGCTTTTCAACAGACTGGCAGGAAAACGGCAGGCCATAGTTGATGAGACCGCAGGCGTTACCCGTGATCGTCATTACGCAAAAACGGACTGGAACGGGAGGGAATTCTCCATAATAGATACCGGCGGCTACGCCCATAACACAGACGATATATACGAAGAACAGATAAGGCGGCAGGTTCTCATCGCCATAGAAGAATCCGATGTCGTGGTTTTTATGGTAGATGTGCAGACAGGGATCACAGACTACGACCAGAGCATTGCCAGGATACTCAGAAAATCTGAAAAACCGGTTATTTTGACAGTCAACAAGGTAGACCACGGAGGACGGATATTTGATACCTACCAGTTCAACGCCCTGGGACTGGGAGAACCCATATCCATAGCCGCAGCCAGTGGTAGCGGGACCGGTGAGCTGCTGGACAGGATACTACAGGAGCTCCCCGGCAACAGTACTGTGGAAGAAGAACATGATATCCCGCACATAGCGATCGTGGGCAGGCCCAATGTGGGCAAATCCTCACTTACCAATGCCTTCCTGGGAGAAGAAAGGAATATTGTCACGCCTGTTGCGGGAACGACCCGTGATGCCATAAGTGCGAGGTACAATAAATTCGGTTACGATTTCATGCTGGTCGATACGGCCGGGCTGCGAAAAAAAACAAAGGTCAGGGAAGACCTGGAATTCTATTCCGCCATGAGGGCTGTCAGGGCCATTGAATTTGCAGATGTATGCATCCTGATGCTGGATGCCACATCAGGTGTGGAATCCCAGGACATGAGCATCTTCCAGCTCATAGTGAAAAACAAGAAAGGTTGTGTGGTGGTGGTCAACAAGTGGGACCTGCTTGAAAAAGAGACCAACACAATGAAAGAATACACCAAAGGGATCCTGGCCAGGATGGCACCTTTCTCGGACGTTCCCGTGATCTTCACTTCAGTAGTGAAAAAACAACGCATCTTTGATGTGCTGGAAGCTGCCGCTAAAGTTTATGAAAACCGTACACGCCGCATATCCACTTCCATGCTGAACCAGGTATTGTTACCCGAAATAGAGGCATTCCCTCCACCTTCAATCAAGGGAAAATACATCAAGATCAAATACATCACACAATTGCATTCACCCTGTCCCTCTTTTGCATTTTTCTGCAACCTGCCTCAATACGTCAGAGAGGATTACAAGCGGTTTCTGGAGAATAAATTACGTGCTCACTTTGATTTCAAGGGAACTCCGGTACAGGTTTTCATGAGAAAGAAATAGATCAGTCCTTTTCTATCCGGACCTGTTGCAGTTTGTGCATTTCCCGTTCTGATTTGACAAACAATGTCACACGGAAACGCTCGCCTCCGGCCAGCAGGGTGCCTATACAGTAGCGCATGGGCAATGTGCCGCTCAGATGAACTATGGAGAATGATTTGGGAGTATATTTCGTATAGAAATTCTTCATCAGCTGTCGGGCCTGGCTCCTGCTGCAAACACCGGCAGTTCCCATCACATCTATTTCTATATCATCGGCAAACCACTGTGAAAAAGTAACCGCATCGCCGCTTTTCAGATCATTGCCTATGTTATTGAAAATTTCCGTCAACTCAGCATCCTGCGCCGCAAGGAAATTGGGGGCGAATGCAGAAAAACAGGCAAGCATCAGGGGTAAGATCGTCTTTCTGATCATAGTGTATTCAAAATTACGGCAAGTTACACATAATTTCTTACTTTTGTTTAATGAATATTCTGCTGCTTTGCATGGGCAAGACCCAGGAACCTTACCTGCGTGAAGGTATTCTGGACTATGAAAAACGGCTGATCCGGTATGTCCGCTTTAAACGTCTTGAATTACCCGATGTCAAGAGCACTTCTTCATTATCCTTCAATCAGATCAAAGAAAAGGAAGGTAATTTGCTTTTAAAAAACGTGAAAGTATCTGACCACCTTATTCTGTTTGATGAGAAGGGTTGTGCTTATAGTTCAAAGCAAATGTCATACCAAATTGAACAACATTTACAAAGAGGGACACGTGACCTGGTCTTTGCCATTGGCGGCTCCTTTGGTTTTTCACCCGATGTTATAAACAGAGCCAATGAAATGTGGTCTCTTTCCAAACTTACTTTTCCACACCAACTGGTACGTTTATTGTGTGTTGAACAACTATACCGCTGCTTCACCATCATTAAGGGAGAAGCTTACCACCACGAATGAAAATGCTCAGGTACATATGGGACCGGAAATTCCTGATACCGCTTATCCTGGCGGTAATCTGCCTGACGCTTTCTTTCTTTGAGCTGACTTCACATAACCGGCGTATGATGCGCCTGGTCAATGTGGAAAAAATACTACACAAGAAACAGCGGAAAATCGAGGCCATAGCGCTCCACGAACTGGAACAGGAAAAAATGGGCGTTCTTTCACCAAAAGATGTTGCCCGTGACATGGTTGTCTATAAGTATTACAAAGACAGCCTGATATCCTGGGTAAATACATTTCCTGTGATCAACGACAGTTACAGTCCCGGGACCATGTTTCCCAACCTGTCTTTCTTTTCCAGGAATACCATCATCCACCAGCCGCTGTCGGAAGTAGACGGCAGGGAGCAATACCTGAACCTGGGAAGCGCCTGGTATGTGGTACGGGCCTACAGCCGGGAAGATGTTACCATCATCACCGGTATTCTTATCCGGACAGATTTCCCATTCAGTAACAGTTTCGTGGAATCAAAGGTAAACAAGGCCCTCCGGCTTCCTGTTCACTGCTCCATAGTCCCCCTGAACCTGGACGAAGGTTTTATTGTCTTTGGCAAGGACAATGGTGTGCTTTTCACCATTCTGAGCGACATATCCATGCAGACTTTCTCCGATTCGGTAATACTCCGGTGGATTGCCATTACCCTGGTCTTGTTATCAATGCTTATGTTCTTACTCAGGAACCGCCAGGTCATATCTGCCATAGGAGTGATAGCCGCCTTGTGCCTGCTGCGTTTTCTGACGTATATATATTCTTCATCCCTGCAACTGGATACACTGTTCTTTTCCCCATTGCTCTTTGCCGGCGGACCTATGGAAAATTCATTGGCCGCAATGATTATCAATACATTATGTGTTTTCATAAGCGTATGGGCAATTTACATGGCCCGTCTGGATCTGGAGAGTATGGTGGATAATCTTAAAAAGCCCTCCCGGTTTCTGGTGAATGCCGTGATTGTTGTTTTCCTGGCAGGTACAGGCTTGCTGATACACCATACGTTGAAAGCCCTGACTATGGATTCCAATATTGCCATGGAGCTTTTCAAGATTGATGAGATCACCTGGTATACAGTGATCGCCTACCTGGTCGTGTCCTTGCTGTTCCTTGCTTTTTTCCTGTTATTCAAAACCTTGCAGAAAACAGCCAACTTACCATACTTACGCTTGCTTGCCGGGCAACGGTTCACCTACCTGTTTGTTTTTCTGGCCGCACTATACAGTATACTTACAGTCAGTATCTACGGCAGGGAAAAGGAATTCAACCTGTACCAGGTATGGACCCAGAAAATGTCGCTGGAGAGAGACCTTGACCTGGAGATGCAGTTGCGCCGTGTTGAAGAAAGGATTGCCATAGACCCGATCCTGTCCATAATGATTCAGATGGAACAGGATCATGATCTCATCCTTTCCCGCATAAAAGAGACGTATTTCTCCAATTTCCTGCAGAGGTACCAGATCCAGATCACAATCTGTGAACCGGGTGATGTCCTGGTGGTAGCCGGTATGCCCCGGCCTGTTTCGTGCTACCAGTTTTTTCATAGCGATATTCTTAGAAACGGGACCCCCCTGGCAGAGAACTCCAAGTTTTACAACATAGACAGCAAGTTGGGAAATATAAGTTACATAGGGGTTTTTACTTTTTACAACTATAGCGGTTCCCAGGATCTTTACATAGAACTTGATTCACGGTATATCAAGGATGCACTGGGATACCCGTCACTGCTATCGGACAGGTCCCAGTTCGACCGGTTTAAATTGCCCTACGATTATTCCTACGCCAAATACATTGACGGACATCTGGTTTCTAACAGTGGTAAACATGTGTATCCGAGCAAGTTGACGTATGAGCCTGAGGATGGTTTCAGCCTTCGCAAAAGCGAAAGGAGCCTTCACTGTTATTATAAGACAGCAGGCAAGGTGCTGATCATAACAAGGCCACAGCGCTCACCCCTTCCCTACCTGGTCTCCCTGTCTTACCTATTCTTGTTTTACGGATTCGTCTTTGCACTTGCCCTGGCGTTGCTCAGGGAAAATGATCTGAAAATCAATCTTCCGGGCAATTCATTCCGGCGCAAGATCACTGTGTTGCTGGTGGGGCTCCTTTTTGTGGCCCTCGTATTGATGGCTATCGGCAGTATCGGTTTTGGTCTGAAACTTTATGAGGAAACAAACACACAACAGATGCAGGACCAGATGGACGCTGCCAGATCATCGCTGGAAGAATACGTACGTTATGCTGACCGTTCCAACGATCCTGCCGGAAATGTGGTGGAACTGATGAATACCATCAACCGCCTTTCCTCCAACATAAATATCAATGTGAATTTGTACGATCCCCAGGGAAGGCTGATGCGTTCCTCCCAGCCGGAAATATTCGAGCGCCATTTGCTGGGAGCCCGTATGGACAGTGAGGCGTTCCGGCAACTCCATGAGTATAACAATCCTCAATTCACTCATAAAGAACAGATTGGATCTTTGGTTTATTATTCCATGTATGCCCCGCTGTTCAACACAAACGGGGAACTTGCAGCCTATATCAATGTCCCATACCTCTCCGGACAGACCAACGTGTCCAGGGATACTTCCGCCATTGTTGCGGCCATCATCAACCTGTACCTTCTTTTACTGCTGGCAGCCGTCTTCGTGAGTTATACCTTTTCCAATCAGCTCACAAGGCCCCTGGCGGAACTGGTAGAAAAAATCAGCCGGCTTGATGTGACGCGCAAGCCGGAACACATCCATTATACATCTGAAGATGAACTGGGTGTCCTGGTCAGGGCATACAACAAGATGGCGGATAATCTGAATGAAAGTACCCGGCACCTTGCTCAATCGGAAAGAGAACAGGCATGGAGGGAAATGGCTCGTCAGATCGCCCATGAGATCAAAAACCCGCTAACCCCCATGCGTCTCAGCATTCAACACCTGATCCGGCTGAAGCAGGAGGGTGGCCCCAGATGGCTGGAACACTTTGACAAAATTGTGGCTTCCCTGCTGGAACAGATTGACATCCTGTCCAAAGCGGCCTCTGAATTTTCCAGCTTTTCCCGTATCAATACTGAGGAACCGGTAGAAGTTGACCTCAACGGGCTGATCAATGAACAGATCGTTTTGTTTACATCTTTTGAGCACATTAAGATCCATTTCGAATCTGAAGTAAGCCAGCCCCTGGTAACGGTAAGACGCAGCCAATGGGTGAGTGTGATAATCAATCTTTTGTCAAATGCCATACAGTCTGTTGAAGAACAGACTATTGGCGTGATCAGTATCCATTTGGCAGAAGAAGGAGATTCATACCTTATCAGCGTTGCCGACAACGGACCGGGTGTGGCCCCTGAAAACCAACACAAACTCTTCAAGCCTAATTTTACGACCAAAAGCGGCGGAACCGGTTTGGGTCTGGCCATTTGCCGGGGAATAGTCGAACAATACAGGGGTGAAATTTTCTACACCTCATCGGAATGGGGCGGTGCATGCTTCAATGTAAGGATCCCTAAGAAACCTGTCATATGAACAGGGGGTCGGCATAGGCCCTGACTTCTTCCTCCCCTATGGTTCCTGGAGAAAGTATTATCAGCCGTTCAATCACATTTCTCAATTCACGGACATTGCCCGTCCAGTTGAGTTTCTGCAATTCCTCCACTGCCTGGGGGGTGATGGACCTTTTTGACATGCCGTATTCGGAGCAGATTTGTTCAATAAAGTATTCTGTCAGCAGCGGAATATCCTCCCTGCGCTCAGCCAATGGCGGTACATGTATCAGTATCACGCTCAGGCGGTGGTACAGGTCTTCACGGAACGTCCCTTTGCCAATTTCCTGGACCAGGTCCTTGTTGGTGGCAGCTACCACCCTAACGCTTACAGTTATATCTTTGTCGGATCCCACACGCGTGATCCTGTTTTCCTGCAGTACGCGCAACACTTTTGACTGTGCTGCCAGGGACATGTCTCCGATTTCGTCCAGGAAGAGTGTTCCCCCATCGGCTTGTTCGAATTTACCCTTATGCTGTCGAATTGCAGAAGTAAAGGAGCCTTTTTCATGTCCAAAGAGTTCGCTTTCTATCAATTCACCGGGTATGGCAGCACAGTTCACCTCAATGAATGGCATCCTGGAGCGGTTGCTTTTATGGTGAAGCCAGCGGGCAACCAATTCCTTGCCCGTTCCGTTGGAACCGGTTATCAGCACCCTGGCATCTGTTGAGGCCACACGTTCAATAATGTTCCATATGCGGCTTATTGCCGGAGACTTTCCTACCAGCGGGGGCACCTTATCTTCCTTCCTTTTCAGTTTTTTGTTTTCCTGGACCAGGGTGGTCCTGTCGTTCGCATTTCTGATAGTGATCAGTATGCGGTTAAGGTCCAGGGGCTTTTCAATAAAATCATACGCACCTTTTTTGATGCACTCCACAGCCGTATCTATATCACCGTGGCCCGAGATCATGATAACCGGCACATCAAGTTCCATATCCTGAATCTTTTCCAGCACTTCAATCCCATCGATCCCCGGCATTTTTATGTCGCAGAAAATCGTATCAATCTGTACTTTTCCCTGTTCCAGAACGGATAAAGCCTGCTCCCCGTTCTCTGCCAGGGCAACTTCATATCCTTCGTACTCCAGTATCTCTTTCAAGGTATTGCGTATGCTTTTTTCGTCATCGATGATCAATATTCTCATACTCCGCGTGATTATTCGTGCAAAGATAACCCGAATTTCGCAAATAGGAGTTTTTCCGTTACATTTGAGACAGATTATGAAGCAGATGATCATTGCCATTGACGGGCATTCTTCAACGGGAAAAAGCACTTTTGCCAAAGCCATAGCTAAGGCCATGGACTATACCTACCTGGATTCAGGTGCACTCTACAGGGCAGTGACCCTGTATGCACTGGAAGAAGGGCTTACGGACTCCCAGGGACTGCCCGATGCCTCCCTGCTGACCGAGCGCCTGAGAGACATAACGGTTTCATTTTGCAGGAATCCTGCAACCGGCCTGAGTGAGACTTACCTCAACGGAAAGAACGTAGAGGAACGCATCAGGAGCCTTGACGTATCCAGAAGTGTCAGCCCCGTCTCTGTCATTCCCCGGGTTAGGGAATTTGTTGATAACGAACTTAGAAAATGGGGCGAAAAAAAGGGGGTTGTAATTGACGGCAGGGATATCGGCACAGCTGTTTTTCCCCAGGCTGAGTTAAAGATCTTCATGACAGCTCCCGCCCATGTCCGGGCCCGCAGGCGCCTGGACGAGATGAAGGCAAAAGGAGAGGAAGCCACTTTTGAAGAAGTGCTGGATAATGTGCTTAGTCGCGACCACCTGGACTCGACAAGGGAAGTCCATCCCCTTACCAGAGCATCGGACGCCGTATTGCTGGACAACGGGAACATGAGCGTTGAAGAACAAATGGAATGGTTTAAAAAAATAATGGAAGAACGATGGGGTATCAGGTTGAAATAGATAAAAAATCGGGATTCTGTTCGGGTGTGATCCGTGCTATCCGCTGTACCGAGACAGCCCTGGGTGAAAACAAGCCTGTTTACTCCCTTGGGGCTATAGTGCACAACAACGAGGAACTTCACCGCCTGGAGGCAAAAGGCCTGCGGGTGATTAACCGGGGTGACCTGGAACATATCCCGGAAGGATCCACCATACTCATACGCGCTCACGGGGAACCGCCTTCCACCTACGCCCTGATGGCTGAAAGGAAAATCAGGCTGCTGGAATGCACCTGTCCGGTGGTACTACTGTTGCAGAAAAAAATCAAAAAGGAACATGCCAGGATAAAACCGCAGAACGGACAGATCATTATCTTTGGCAAGCAGGGTCACGCAGAGGTGGACGGGCTTGTGGGACAGGTAGGGGGTGATGCACTGGTAGTAGAGAACGAAAAGGATCTGGAGGGTCTTGCGTTTTCCGGAGGCCCCGTGTCCCTGTTTTCCCAGACGACCCAGAACCCGGAAGGGTATCAGAAGATCCGTGAATACCTGGCGAAGCTTTTAGAAGAGAAGGGTATCGACCCCGGCATGCTGAAGGTGTTTGATACCATATGCTCCCAGGTTGACGGAAGGCAGGCAGCATTATCACGTTTTGCCCTCAGCCGCTCTGTAATCCTGTTTGTTGCAGGGAAAGAAAGTTCTAACGGCAAGGTCCTCTTCCGTACCTGTAAGGAAGCCAATCCGCGAAGTCACGTCATCGAAAATCCGGGTGAGATTTCCCCGGAATGGTTCAGGCCAGGAGATACGGTAGGTATATGCGGAGCCACTTCCACCCCTTTCTGGCTTATGGAACAGGTTGCCGAAAAAGTCCGGAATTTGTAATGAAAGAGAAGTATGCCGATATCCTTTTTCCACTTGCGCTGGAAAACCTGCTGACATACAGGATTCCGGAATCCATGCACTCTCAGGTGGAAACGGGGTGCCAGGTTATTGCACCCGTCGGACATAGCATCCACCCCGGGGTAATTCGCAGGATCCGGGATGAACCGCCGGAAGGAAGCCTGCCCGAAAGTATCAGGGATTTGGTTCCGGCCGGGATTACCTTGCCCCTGATACCGGAAAAAACGCTCTTGTTCTGGGAATGGATAGCCCGTTACTACATGTGTCCTCCGGGTCTGGTGGCAAAAATGGCCCTGAACCTGTGGAATTTCAAAAGACGGGCAACAAGCACCAGTGCCGTGTCCGGACCACTTCCCGAACCCGGACCTCCCCTGTACCTGCAAAGAGCGGAACCGGGAACGTCTTACAGAGAATATGTCCGCCGTGTGCTTGACCTGGGAGGTCAATGTCTGGTTGTTTGTCCTGACCGTTTCTCCTGTGAATCCTTGCACGAGGCCATGCTCCCGGCATTCGGGGAAATGGCCATCTGTTTTCATTCGAAAAGACCCCTGAGAGAACAAAGCAAGGCCAAAAAAGAGTTGTATGCAGGCAATCCCTGTGTGGTCACCGGTATGCATCTTTCGCTCCTTTTACCCTTTACCCGACTGGGACTCGTGATAGTGGACAGGGAAGAACATCCCTCCCACAAGAAATCAGATGCAGTCCCGTTCCTGCAGGCAAGGGATGCGGCCCTGGTGTTGGGCCGGCAGTTCCATGCACAGGTCATCCTGGGATCTTCCATGCCATCCCTGGAAACCTTTTATAACATAGAAAAGGGAAAATTCGGAATCCCGGAAAGCGGCCCTGCCCTCATCCCATTGCAGGATAAACCCCTTTTGATTGACACTTCACGTTCATTGACCACCGGATCGTTGTACGACCGGCTGGAGGTGCGCACGCGGGCAGCCGTGAAGCAATGCCTGGAAGAACAAAAAAAGGTGATTCTTGCCGAGGCGGACCCCTATTGCCCCGAAGACCTTCCCCAGGAACCCGGCATCATTGTCTGCAGGCCTTTACAGCTGCACCACCACCTTGACTCGGCCACAGGGCTGATCTGTTTCCTGCATATGGAAAAACTTCTGGCCAGAAAGCACTTCCGGGCAACGGAACAAACCTGCCACCTGGTGGAAAATGCACTCCGGTGGGCAGCTGCACAAACGTTCCGGGTTCCGGTTATCGTGCAAACCTCCTGCCTGGACCATCCGTTTTACCAATTCCTCAACAATGGATTTGATGTTTCCTGCCTGACGAACATGTTGCAGGAACGGAAAAAATACGGCTATCCGCCATATACCCGGCAGCTACTCATTACCGTCTTTCATAACAGGAAAAGCCTGGCCCGGGATAGGATCAACATCTTCTACTCTGTCCTTCAATCTGCAAGTCTTCCGGTACGAACAGACGGACCCTTTGTACCATCAGAAGTACATGCCTTGATGTTCTCATATCGTTTGCAGGTGACCATACCCCGTACTGTAAATGCACAACAGGTAAAAGATAGGATCCTCTCCCTGATACGGGAAACCCCCCTTGCTCCGGCCCGCATACGTATAGACGTGGACCCTGCCTGACAGATATCAGATCTTACGGATTTTCAATTTCTGTCCGGGATATATCCTGGATTCACTATCCAATCCGTTCAAAGCACGAATATTCTGGACTGTTATCCCCAGCCTGTTGGCAATATCCCAAAGGTTGTCACCAGACTTCACGGTGTAATACTCAAAAGACCCGTCCTGTGAGGTGGTGGTGGTAGCCGAGGTATAGACCTTAAGGGTGCTTCCCGCATAGATGGTGTTGTTCCTGAGATTGTTCCATGAACGGAGGTTGGCTGCGCTAACCTTGTATTTTTCAGCTATGCCGCCCAGTGTTTCTCCTTTCTGGACCTTGTGGCTGATCAGATTTCCCCTTGTCCGGGAAGGCTCGGCAGAAGGTGTTGCCGCAGCAGCTGTTTCAGTACGGGGAGCTCCTGTCCTGCTTGTATAAATGATAAGCCGCTGGTTGGCAACTATCCTGTCTGAACGGAGACCGTTCCAATACTTGAGGTCGGCAATCCGTACCCCGTAACGGTAGGCTATATGACTCAATGTCTCACCGGATAGTACCCTGTGAGTTATCTGCGTATCGGAAGCAGTGGCCCTTGTGTTCATGATCAGGGGATTGAAATAGACACTGTCCTTGAATGAATAAATGGAATCCTGCAAGGCCGCAAAGTCCCCGGTGTGTTCAAAGGGAAGACGCAGTATATAGGGGCGTTCCACTCCGGGGATGATATCCTTGACATATTGCGGATTCAGGTCCCGGAGCTGGTCTTTTGAAATATTGAGATAGTTGGTTATCTGTTCAAAATGAAGCATCCTGTTCACCTCGAATGTATCGACATGCGCAGGCATCTCTACGGGAAGCGGACGGATCTGGTGTTCCGGATAATAGCGCAAGGTATAAAGCGCTGCAACAAAAGCCGGCACATATCCGCGCGTTTCACGAGGGAGAAAAGGATAGATATCCCAGAATTCCCGGGATCCTCCTGCCCTGCGGATGGCCTTGTTCACATTGCCCACACCGCAGTTGTAGGATGCTATAGCCAGGATCCAGTCACCGTATATACGGTAGGAATCAAGCAAATACCTGGCAGCGGCATCTCCCGAGACAACAGGATCCAGCCTTTCATCCACATATGAGTTGATGGTCAGGTTGTAATTCCGGGCCGTACGGTACATGAACTGCCACATCCCGGTGGCTCTTGCCCTGGATACCGCTCTGGGATTGAGGGCCGATTCGATTACCGCCATCGCTTTGAGTTCAAGGGGCATCCCGTAGGAATCGAATATCTCTTCGAACAGGGGCATGTAATATTGAGCCAGCCCCAGTATGGTGGAAATGCGGTCCGGCATTTTCTGGGTATAATGGATGATGTGGTTTCTGACAATATTGTTGTAGGGCAGTTTGATGAAAGAATTCATCCTGGTGAGCCTGTCGATATAGACAGAATCGGGGATAGCCGAAGTCAGCAGCGCGGTATCCAGGGTTTCCAGTGTATGTGAATCGGGCATCTGGTTCAACTGGTTCTGATGATAATACAAGCTCAGTCGCTGCTCTGTGGAAAGGGAATCGTAATCAAAATCCGGATACGTTTCTGTTTCATCAAATCCTCCTTCATTGATCCCATTGTAATAAAACGATGTGTCAGTTTCCGGCAATTCTGCCTGCAAAAGCATTCTTTGCAACGAGTCTGTAAGCCTGAGGAGGGAATCTACCTGTTGTGTCAATTGTTTCTTTGTCGGCCTTCTCATGATCTGTGCAGAAGAAGATGTAACAAACCATGTCAAGGAGAGGATTAGCAGGATTAAAAATTTGGATTTCATAAGGGGTACTTTGTAATTAAAAGGTTAATCTCATTTGTATGCCGGCACCCGGGTAACCTGCAGAAGCGTACGTGGCCACCGGAATCAGACCCGGTTCGACACGCAGGGTCAGGTCATCGCTGATGTCAAAATCGCGGAAATGCGCAAAAACATTGGCATCTATCACATTCAGGGCATATACAAGCACAGTGGCTATGATGGAATAATCACGGTACCGGCGGAATGTGTCACGGTACCATTTGAGGTTTTCAGGGGTCATCCAACCGTCGTATTCAGATGGCTTTGCCATGGCATGGTTGTACATGGTCTTGTAACGATTGTACTGCAGTCCGTTGTATTGCCAGAAATAACCGCAGGCAATAAGGCCTCCGTATATGACGGGTATTTTCCAGTAGTCCCCGTTGTAAACCTGTCCAAGTCCCGGAAGCAGTGCGGAATACAAGGTGGCTTTTGCCGGCAGGAAGGCCTTTTCATGCTTAAAACCTGCCACACCGTCCAGCAGGCTTCCCCAGTAAAACAATCCGGCTCCCACATAGCAAAGATTCTGGTATAAAGCATAGGAATCGTTTTCAGTTTCCTTGTATTTGTTATGGAAACGCGTTCCCATAAAAATTCCGGCACCCATACCGGCATAAACAACGGGGATCTTCCAGTACTGCCGGTTGTACGCCTGGGAATAGCCAGGCAGGACTACAGCTCCGGAAAATACGCGGCCCAGTTTCAGGGTGTCCTTCCCGGCCAAAGCCGAAAAATAGGTACGTAGTTTGAAGGGCTCTTTTGCCTGAACGGTAGTATCTTGTGATGACTTAGTGTCCTTTTGCCCCATGTCAACGGCAAACTGCCCATAGACAAGGGAACCTGAACACAATAAACACAAAATGAATATCAGGCTACGTTTCACAGGTAAAGAACCGGCTAAATATTGTTTTTCTCAAGAGCTTCCAGAAATGCTTCCATTTCAGAATCGCTGGAACAGTAAACCGTCAAAACGCCTTCACCCCTGGCATTTCTTTTCAGGCTAATGTTATTGTTGAAATACGTTCCGATCCGCTCCAGTACCCTGTAATAGACATCAGGCAATTCGGCTTCCCGTGCCTGTGTTTCATTCTTTTCTGGTCCTGCAGGGCGCACCATGGCCTCCACCTGCCGGACAGAGAGTCCCTTTTCTACGATCTTTTTTGCTAGTGCCAGCCGGGCGTCCTGTTCTTCCAGGGAGAGCAGGGCACGGGCATGTCCCATGGTCAGGGCACCTGCCCGTATAAACAACTGGATCTGGGCCGGCAGCTGGATCAACCGCAGGTAATTGGCAACAGTGGCTCTTTTCTTTCCGACACGCTCGGCCAATTGTTCCTGTGTAAGGTCGCATTCTTCTGTCAAACGCTGAAAACCGTATGCGATTTCCATAGCATCCAGGTCTTCACGCTGGATATTCTCTACCAGTGCCATTTCCAGCAAGGCGTTGTCTTCCACCTGCCTGATATAGGCAGGTACTTTGGTCAGGCCGGCCATCCTGGCTGCCCTGAGCCTCCTTTCACCGCTCACAAGCTGATACTTACCGACGGCTAGTTTTCGAAGAGTCAATGGTTGGATCAGCCCCAAGTTCCTTATGGATGCTGCCAGCTCGGCAAGAGCCTCACCGTTGAATTCCTTCCTTGGCTGTTCCGGGTTAACTTCAATAAGATCAATATCGATCACTGAAGTTCCTTCCACCTGGGGAAGGACCACGGGATTTCTGGGCTTCCAGTCACTCAAAGAGGGTGTTTCTGATATTAGTGCACCCAGTCCTTTGCCCAAAGCGGGTTTCTTAGTCATGCTGGTTTTTCTTTAAAAATTCCCTGGCCAGGTTCAGGTAGTTGTTACTACCTACGGAAGCCGCATCGTAAAGGATCACCGGTTTCCCATGCGAGGGAGCCTCGCTCAGGCGTACGTTCCGCTGTATGACAGTCTGAAATACCATTTCCTGGAAGTGGTGCCTTATCTCTTCCACGATCTGATTGTGTGAACGCAGGCGAACATCGTACATGGTCAGCAGGAAACCTTCTATGGCAAGGGCAGGGTTCAACCGGTTCTGAACAATTTTAATGGTATTGAGCAACTTGCCCAATCCTTCCAGTGAAAAAAACTCACATTGGACAGGTATGATCACTGAATCTGCTGCAGTCAGGGCATTGACTGTGATTAGGCCCAGGGAGGGCGAACAATCAATCAGGATGTAATCAAAATGATGGCTTACTGTGTCCAGGTGGGATTTCAATACCCCTTCCCTTTCGGGTACAGGCAACAACTCTATTTCAGCGCCCACAAGGTCTATGTGTGAAGGAATGAGTTTGAGTCCCTGTATCTCGGTCTGGATGATCGTTTTCTCAATGGGCATTTTGCCAATGAGACATTCATAAAGGGTGTCACCGCTGCTTGCATTGGGATCGTAACAAAGCCCCGATGTTGTGTTTGCCTGTGGATCTGCATCTACCAACAACACGTTTTTTTCCATCACAGCCAATGATGCTGCAAGGTTGATGGCCGTTGTTGTTTTTCCTACTCCTCCCTTCTGATTTGCTATCGCAATTACTTTTCCCATAAGATCCACTGTTAGATTTCAATTTGGCAAATATACATTAATTACCATAAATATTCTTAATTTTGACTTCTCAATTCATAGTCATATATCATGTCCTTAACACAATGGTTGATCATTCTTAATCCTGTGGCCGGAGGAGGAAAAACAGCCCGGATGTGGCCCCATATTTCAAAATACTTCCTGGAACGGGATTTCATTTTTGAATGTGTTTTCACAAAACACAAGAATCATGCCGTTACAATAGTCATTGAAGCTATCCGTGAAGGTTTCCGGAAGTTTATTGTGATCGGGGGAGATGGCACCTTACATGAAGTGATCAACGGGATTTTTTTCCAGCAGGATGTTCCCACCAGCGATATTACCATAGGTGTCATACCCATAGGAACAGGCAACGATACGGTTTCGCCCTACGGGATCCCTTTAGAATACAGGCAAGCCATGGATATTATATGCAATAATAAAAGTGTCCTGACAGACGTTGGAACGGTGACTTTCCAGGATTACGGGGTTGAACGCAAGCGTTTTTTTATTAATAGTGCAGGTCTGGGACTGGATGCCGAAGTGGTCCGGCACTACGAAAAAGTCGTGGAGCAGCATCATGACAGGGGAAAATCCCTTTACCTGCAAAGCTTGTTGAACACTTTCATGTTCTACCGGAGCAAAGACTACAGGATCCTTTTGGACGGAGAAGTGTTTTATGAAGGACCGGTGCTCACCTTAAATATTGGAATAGGGACCACGATAGGGAGCGGTATGAAAGCCCTTCCCCTTGCTATCCCCGATGACGGATTGTTTGACATCACCCTGGTCACGTCCATGAGTAAGCTGTCGCTGGCGCTGAAAATCAAGGATTTCATTAATGGAAAGGTCTATAGTTTCAAAGAGGCAATGCATGGCAGGGGAAGGACGGTGGAAGTGTTGCCCAACAGTAAACAGGCAACGGGCCTGGAAACGGACGGTGAACTGATGGGATCGCCTCCCTATGTATTCAATATCATTCCTTCATCAATACGTATCTTTGCAGGAGAAAGTTTTGTTCCGTTTGTTAGAAACGAAACCTGATTTGCACTTTAGATTCGCACACGTATGATTCCTTGTACATTGCCGATACTTTAAACCAGATGTCTGTGGCAGGAAAGGGTGAGTACGTCAGATTCAGGCAGGCACGGATGCCTTTTCCATAAAGTGCAGGGACTGAATACCCGTACAAAACGTCCGGTTCATAAATATATATTCTTGATTCCCAGGACTCTGTATGGAACAGGGCCAGGCGGAACGATAACCGGAATGTTTCCTTCACGTTTTCATATTCCAATTGGGCATAAGCAGTGCCTCCCCATTCGCTGCTGTTTTCAAGGAGCAGGCAATACATCCCGTCTCCACGCAATGCCAGCTGAAAGGCATCCGAAAACCTGACTGCTGTACGCAGGCATAGCGATTGCCTGTCCAGGGTACCTTTATCCGATAGGGACCTCTGCTGACGGAACAATAACATGTGGTGATCCCTGTGCACCTGCAGGCGGTAATCCCATCCATAGGAAGGATCATGACACAGGTACCGGGCCCGGGGAAAGAAGTAGGCCCACGCGCTCAGATCCATCTTCCATGCGCAGGGCAAAACAAGTGTACCGGTCATTTGCAGGCTGTACTCATTGGAAGGGTCAGCATTCCTTCCCAGCCGGGCACTGTAGGCTGCCGTATAGGAAGGCGTGAAATACCTTAGCTGCATACCGGCCTGGTTCCCGTTTTTTCCGTAATAAATGATACCTGCCAGCGCCGCAGGAGAACCCCCAAGGTCAAGAGCCGCCTCGGAAAAAAAACGCCATGAAGGCAATCTGAATGACAGGTCTGCAGCAATACCACCGAATGGTACAGTACGGTTTTTATAATCATTGTAATAGGTTATCCTGCCGGCATCGGGGTGATTGTAGCCATATCCGAGTGCGGTCACACCGGCTTTCCATCTTTCAGCTGACCAGGATAGATTAAGGCCGGTCACCCATGACCGGAGCGTATTTTTTTTCTCATGTTCCAAAGGGGTGCGGTGGTACCCGGTTTCCACAAGAGATGTGAAGCCTTCCTCCACAATGCGTGCATCCAGAGTCCTATAAGATATGAAAACAGACAGGTCCAGGCTCCTGCGACGGAAAGAGGCTCCCAGTCCCCTGAAAAAAAGATTTTCATCCCTTGACCGGTATGGTGTAATACCCATTTCCTGTTTGCACAACGAAGCGGTAGAGGAAGCTTTTCCAAACTGTGTTCCATTCCATAGCAGGAGTCCCTGGCCGAATCTTGCACGAAAATCGCCTATGACCAGGGTTCTGAAAGGTTTGACATCTCTTATCTCTGCATGAAAAGAGAGAAAATCCACTACCTGCTTTTCACCCGGATCACTTTCCAGTGTGAAGCCCCACCTGACCCTGTCCCTGTAACGGTAATCATACCGCAGGTACCTGTACCAGGGTACTCCCTGGTAACGTGAGTTAGGTCGTGCCTGGTATTCAGCTTCAGTTATGGGACTGTACTCCTCTCCCCGGGGGAAAAAAGTCCGTGTCTGAACAAGGAATGAGCGTTTTCCATGCCTGAACATGGATTTCAGTTGCAACCTGTCATATGTCGCCTCCGGTTCCAGGTGAAAGAACAGGGAAAGCAGGCGGGTGTCCTGCTCTGTAAAGCCGGGAATCAGAAAAACTTCGGCCCATGAAATGATGGCACCGTAGCGTTGCCTGTAATCGATAAGAGAAGCCACCTGGTAAGGTGACAAAAGCCCTATCAGGCGGAGATCTTCACCGGTGGCCGTGTTCAGACTGATTCGCTCATCAAGCATCTCCTCAAGGTCCTGTCCGGTGAATTCATATTCCCGGGCCAGGTTCTCTAACATGACATCCCTGTCCTGTGCCTGTGCATGACAGATCATTGCGGTGCATAAGAGCACCCATAAAACATTTCTCATGATCATTCCCTCCTGTTGCGCTCCCCTCTGATGAGCCTGGTTTTATTTTAATAGTTCAGATTTTGAAACGGTATTTGATTTCTTTGATGGATTCGTTGGCTTCTTCAATTTTCAGGTTCAGATTGTGCTGAAAATCAATCATTCGTTCGGCAAGGTTGCTGTCGGACAGGGCCAGGATGCGAGCCGCAAATATGGCAGCATTCCGGGCACCGTCAAGGGCCATGGTAGCAACTGGGATCCCGGCGGGCATCTGCAATATGGACAGTATGGAATCCAGCCCTTCCAGGGATTTCGCCGATTTCACCGGAACCCCGATGACCGGGATGGACGTATATGCGGCAATGATGCCTGGGAGGTGCGCTGCCCCGCCTGCGCCCGCTATGATGACCTTTATCCCCCTTTGTGATGCTTCCTGTGCATATTCGGCAACCTTGTCCGGGGTGCGGTGTGCCGAAAGGGCCTTGATTTCAAAAGGTATCTCCATCTGGTTCAGAAAGCGCGCTGCTTCTTCCATTACAGACATATCCGATATGCTGCCCATGATTATGCTTACTTGCGGATTCATTATCAGACTCTATTAAAAGTTCGAATATAATGATTATTTTTGTTCTATGGAACGCATAACCCTACAAGATAAATCTTTCCGGACATACATCCCGTACCAGGAAATCGATAAGGCTATTGAACAGGTGGCCGCCGCTTTGAATCGTGACCTTCGAAACGAAGACGAGCCGGTCTTTATCGGGATCCTGAACGGGTCATTCATGTTTACCGCAGATCTGATGAAAAAGATCGACCTCAGCTGTGTGGTTACCTTTGTCAAGCTGTCATCCTACAGCGGCACCTCCAGCACAGGAACGGTAAGAGAGATCGTGGGTTTATGCACAGATATCACCGACCGCACTGTGGTCGTCGTCGAAGATGTGGTTGACAGTGGCCAAACCATTGAAAAACTGGTGGAAGATTTGAAAAAAAAGAATCCCCGGAAAATAATAATATGTACCCTGCTATTCAAACCCAATGCATACCGGGGAAAAATCCCCATTGATTATGTATGCATCAGGATCCCCAACGATTTTGTGGTAGGTTACGGTCTGGACTACAACAATCTGGGAAGACAACTCAAAGACCTTTACGTAATAGATTAGATAATGCTCAATATTATTATTGCAGGCCCTCCGGGATCGGGCAAGGGAACCCTGGCCAAATTGATGATAGAAGAATTCGGATTTGTTCATCTTTCTACAGGAGATATGCTCCGGCACGAAATCGGCCTGGGCTCGGCCCTGGGAAAGGAAGTGGAAGCCATACTGGCCAGGGGGGACCTGGTCTCGGATCAGATAGTGATTTCGCTGATCGCGAACAATCTGAAAGCCAATCCGGGGGCACGCGGTTTTCTGTTTGACGGTTTTCCCCGTACCCTGCCGCAGGCAGAGGCGCTGGATGATTTTCTGGAAAAGTCAGGACACCCGCTGCAGCTGATGATCCTGCTGAAAGTGGACGACCAGGTTTGCGAGATGCGCCTGCTGCGCCGGGCAGGCATAGAAAACCGGCCTGACGACATGGATCCGGAAAGGGTGCGTCACCGTTTGGCCACCTATTATGCCCAGACAGTACCCATCATAGACCATTATAAAAAACAGGGAAAATTCGTTGGCGTAGATAGTTCAAAAACGCCCGAATATACACTCAACCAGGTTAGTGAATGTCTGAAACAAATTTTGTAGATTATATAAAATTGTTTTGTGCCTCTGGAAAGGGAGGCGCAGGTTCAGTACATCTGCTGCGGGCAAAATATGTTCCAAAGGGCGGACCCGACGGAGGAGACGGAGGCCGGGGAGGTCATATAATCCTTAAGGTAAATCCGCAATTCTGGACATTGATCCACCTCAAATACAGAAAACACATCCGGGCAGAACATGGTGAGGCCGGCAGGGGCAATCTGGCCCACGGAGCCGATGGAAAGGACGTCATACTGGAGGTCCCGGCGGGGACCGTTGTAAAAAACGCGGAGGACGAGCAAATACTTGCCGAGCTGACACAGCCGGGGCAAGAATTCATCCTCTGCAAAGGGGGCCGTGGTGGTCTGGGCAACACCCATTTCAAGTCGCCTACACACCAGACACCGCGTTTTGCCCAGCCCGGAGAAGCAGGCCAGGAAGGCTGGTTCATCCTGGAATTGAAACTTCTGGCCGATGTAGGCCTTGTGGGTTTCCCAAACTCCGGGAAATCAACCCTTTTGTCAGCCGTGTCGGCTGCCAGGCCAAAAATTGCGGATTATCCGTTCACCACTCTCGAGCCGCAACTGGGTATTGTATCCCTGCCCGATCACCGGTCATTTGTGATGGCCGATATCCCTGGGATCATTGAGGGAGCGCACCAGGGCCGGGGACTGGGATTGCGTTTCCTCAGGCATATTGAACGCAATTCCATGCTGCTGTTCATGGTACCGGCAGACTGCCCCGATGTGACGGCTCAATACCGTATATTGCTCAAAGAACTCGGAAAGTACAAACCCGAGCTGCTGGATAAACAGCGCATGCTGGCAGTAACCAAGGCAGACCTTCTGGACCCCGGAGGTGAAAAAATGCTCCGCCGCCGCCTGCCCCGCTCTTTACCGGTATTGCTGATCTCATCAATAACAGGATATAACATTTCCCAGCTCAAGGAACAGATCTGGAACATCTTATGGACTCAATAATTGAACTGGACCATAAGCTTTTCTTTATCCTGAACGGGGCACACAGTGACTTCCTGGACCCTGTAATGAAAACATTGTCCAACATTCCTGTATGGATACCCCTGTACCTGCTCATAGCGGGGGGCTTTTTCCTGGTTTTGCCCTGGCGGCAGGCCCTGGTCGCAATACTGGGGATTTTATTCACTTTCCTGCTCACAGACCAGCTTTCATCCACGCTGATAAAAGAATGGGTGCATCGTTTGCGTCCCTCTCATATACCGGAATGGGAAGGAACTTTCCGGCTGCTTGAGGACAAGGGAGGACTATATTCCTTTGTATCGTCACATGCCAGCAATGTATTTGGCCTGGCCTGTTTCACCAGTCTTGTGTATCGTAAGAAATGGTATACCTGTGGCATTTTTGTCTGGGCTGCTTTGGTTGCCTACAGCAGGATCTATGTAGGAAAGCATTTCCCCCTGGATGTTGTCTGCGGAGCGCTTATCGGCCTGCTCCTGGGATGGGCCGTATACAGGCTATACAGACGGATTGGCCGGAAAATTCAAACGAAATGCGCTGCATAATCGATAGTACAACGGATCCGTACTGGAACCTGGCCGTAGAAGAATACCTCCTGACCGTGCCGGAAGAACCGGTTTTCCGCCTGTGGAGGAACGCCCCGGCCATCATCGTGGGACGCAACCAGAACACACCGGACCAGATCAACAGCGAATACGTCCGGGAACAAGGTATTGCCGTGGTAAGGAGGCTGAGCGGCGGCGGAGCAGTCTTCCATGACCTGGGAAACATCAATTTCACATTTGTGGATGCATATGTTCCCAGGACCGACCCCGGAGAGGCCTTTGCCCGGTTTACGAGGCCAATCCTGGATGTTTTGCATTCACTGGGTGTTGCGGCGGAACTGGAAGGACGCAACGATCTGGTGATCGAGGGCCGAAAATTCTCCGGAAATGCCATAGCACTGTATAAAAACCGTATTCTCATGCACGGCACCCTGCTCTTCAGTGCTTCCATCCGTGACTTGTCTCTTGCGCTGCAGGTAAAAGCAAGGGAAAGGGGCCGGGGGGTTGCGAGCAATCCGCGCCGGGTGTGCAATCTCTCCGAATACCTGCCAAAGGGCATGAAAACGGAAGATTTCCTGGAAGTGCTGAAAAGACACATTGCAGGCAGCCCGGACAAGCAGACCAGGGAACAGCCGCTTGATCCACGGGAGTGCCAGATCATAGAAACATTATGCAGAAAAAAATACAGAACTTATGCCTGGAATTACGGCAGGGCACCGCTCCGGGGAGATCTCCGCAGGGAGCGGTTCGCAGGGGGCAATGTAGAAATACTGCTCCAGGTAAATAACGGGATCATGGAAGAAGTGAAGATCTATGGCGATTACTTTTTTCTGTATCCAACAGAGGAAATTGAACAGGCCCTTCAGGGATGTCCGCACAACCGGGAAGCCATTGCCGGCCGCCTGGCACGATTCTCACTGGATGACTACTTCCGCGACATTCCCCGGGAAGGCTTGCTGGACCTATTTATCTGACTGCTGTTCCAGCAATTCAAGCATTCTGATGGCACACAACGATACGGGTGTCCCGGGTCCGAATACGGCAACTGCCCCGGCGTCGTAGAGTTCCTGGTAGTCCTGGCCCGGGATGACCCCTCCCACAATGACCATGATATCTTCCCGCCCCATCTCCCTGAGGGTTTTCACTACCTGGGGCACCAGCGTCTTATGGCCCGCAGCCAGCGAAGATACCCCCACTATATGCACGTCGTTTTCTACAGCCTGACGGGCAGCTTCTTCCGGTGTCTGGAACAAGGGACCCATGTCGACGTCGAACCCGATATCGGCATAACCCGTGGCTACCACCTTGGCTCCGCGGTCGTGCCCGTCCTGACCAAGCTTGGCTACCATGATACGGGGCTGGCGGCCTTCCCGGGCAGCAAAACTGGCCACCATTTCCCTGGCTTTTGCAAAGTAAGGATCATCCTTCACTTCCGATAAATAAACTCCCTTATTCATACGAATTACAGCTTTATAACGTCCTGCCACTTTTTCACAGGCATCCGAGATCTCACCCAGAGTGGCCCTGTTACGGGCTGCTTCCACGGCCAGTTCCAGCAGGTTCCCTGAATTATCAGCTGCCGCCCTGGTCAGGGCTGCCAGGGAAGCTGCCACCTTTTTGGAATCTCTTGTCTTTTTGAGTTCTTCCAGGCGTGCGATCTGTGAAAGGCGGACCTTTGTGTTGTCCACATCCAGTATATCTATGGGATCTTCTTTTTCCAGTCGGTATTTATTAACACCTACCACCACCTGTTCCCCGGAATCTATCCTGGCCTGGGTACGCGCAGCGGCTTCTTCTATCCTGAGTTTGGGAATACCGGTTTCAATGGCTTTTGCCATCCCGCCCAGGTCCTCGATCTCCTGTATAAGTTCCCAGGCTTTGTGAGCCATCTGGTGTGTCAGTGTCTCCACGTAATACGATCCGGCCCAGGGGTCAATGCCTCTGCAGATTTCCGTCTCGTCCTGCAGGTACAATTGAGTATTACGGGCGATCCTTGCCGAAAAATCCGTGGGAAGCGCTATGGCTTCGTCCAGGGCGTTGGTGTGCAGGCTCTGGGTATGACCCAGGGCAGCAGCCATGGCTTCCGTGCAGGTTCGTGCTACGTTGTTGAATGGATCCTGTTCTGTAAGGGACCAACCTGAAGTCTGGCAATGTGTCCGCAGTGACAGGGATTTCGGATTTTTGGGATTGAAGGATTTCACGATTTTTGCCCAGATCATGCGAGCAGCGCGCATTTTGGCTATTTCCTCAAAATGGTTCATGCCAATGGCCCAGAAGAATGAGATTCTGGGTGCAAAATCATCAATATCCAGACCTGCCTTCACCCCGGTCCTGAGGTATTCAAGCCCGTCTGCCAGGGTATAGGCCATTTCAATCTCACTGGTCGCGCCGGCTTCCTGCATATGATACCCCGATACGGAAATGGAATTGAAACGGGGCATTTTTCTGGCTGCATAGGAGAAAATATCCCCTACGATACGCATGGAAAATTCCGGGGGATATATATACGTGTTGCGTACCATGAATTCTTTCAGGATATCGTTCTGTATGGTCCCTGTAAGTTCCTCCAGGCGGGCTCCCTGTTCCTGCCCGGCTACGATGTAAAAGGCCATGATGGGCAACACGGCTCCGTTCATGGTCATGGACACCGACATCTTGTTGAGCGGAATCTGATCAAAAAGCACCTTCATGTCTTCTACCGAGCAGATGCTCACTCCGGCTTTACCCACATCTCCCGTTACACGTGGATGGTCAGCGTCATATCCGCGGTGGGTGGCCAGGTCAAAAGCTACAGACAGTCCTTTTTGTCCTGCAGCAAGGTTCCTCCGGTAAAAAGCGTTCGATTCCTCTGCGGTGGAAAATCCTGCATACTGCCTGATGGTCCAGCTTTTCTGCACATACATGGTACTGTACGGCCCCCTGAGATAGGGAGGGATACCTGCCGCGTAATGCAAATGCTCCATGTTGGCTATATCTTCTGCTGTATAATACTGTTTCATAATCCCAACTCTTTTTGATATCCGAGCAACGTTTCAAGCACATCGCTCCGGACGCTGATGAAATGATTGATACCCCGATCCATAAGGGCTTCTTTACAGGCAGGTTCTCCTGCCACGGTCAGGATGGTCCCGGGATCCAGGGAACGGGCTATTAGGGGTACGGCGCCCTCGTATTCCTCGTCCGATGAGCAGGCAACCACAATACGGGCCCCGGATTTCCCGGCCGCCTGAATTCCATCTTCCACTGTCTTGAAACGGTTGTTGTCCAAGACCTTGAACCCGGCTATCCCAAAGAAATTGGCAGAGAACTGTGCCCTGGCCCTGCACATGGTCAGGTTTCCGAAAGTGAGCAGAAATACAGAGGGTATTTCAGTAGCCTGTTCAGTACGGAGGCGCATCTTTTCAAAACCGGTTGCAGCACGCATCCACTCTTCTTCCCCGGAGAGGTTCAATCCGGCTGGTGCTTTTCCCGTAGAATCGGGATACTGGTTGATCCCCACCAGGGTTTCCCTGCGTTGGGCCAGGTTTTGCAACCGGCGTTCCCGGGTGCTGTTCACTGTTTCCCTGAACCTGTCGCAGGTTACGGGATCCGTGAAACCTCCCGTCTGCAGGATATCCAGGTACAGTTTCCGGGATTCCCCAAGAACAGAATTGGTCAGGTTTTCAATATAATAAGATCCGGCAGCCGGATCGGTAACACGGTCAAAATGGGCCTCTTCCTTTAGTATGATCTGTATGTTCCTGGCCAGGCGGTACCCCTGTTCGCTTCCTTTTGTTATGGCGTAATCAAAGGGCAGCACTTCCATTGAATCCACCCCTGCCAGCGCGGCGGACATAGCTTCGGTAGTGCCGCGCAGCAGGTTTACGTACATATCATATGCCGTCTGGCTCCATGTCCCGGAGGTGGCATGAACCGCAATTGCTGCATTGCTTATCTCGTTCCAGAAAACCCTGGCAGCGCGGAATTTGGCCATCTCAAGAAAGTAATGGGTTCCTATCCCCATATGGAAATGTATGGAGCGTGCAGCCATATCGGGCGATAACCCCGCAGAGGTCAATTTCTTCAGGTACTCGTTACCCATGGCCATGGAAAAGGCAAGTTCCTGAACCACACCCACCCCCCTGTTCTGTATCTTGTATCCCTGGATGCACACCAGGCGCAATTGAGGATAATCGCTGCAGGTTCTGACCAGGTTGGCAAGCACCGTGAAATCTTCCGGATTGGGCATGGTGCCGGCAAAGAAAGCATCTCCTGCAGGATCGAAGCCAAAACGTGCCCTGACCTGTTCAGCAGGTATACCGGTGGCACGCACGTATTCCAGGAAAGCATGCAATGTACCTGGTTTCTTAAAGGATACGTTTTCAAAGGACACTTCAATGGCCGGAAGGAACACCTCCCTAAGCAGGGTATTCATGTCCTGCAGTGTGAGTTCCTGCCCCGGCTGAAGCACAAAACCAACTGATTCAAGGCCCCTGTTCAGCGCTTCCAGAACTTTTGCGTTAACTTGTGAGAGTGGCTCGCTGAGAGGAAATCCCTGCCGGATGAGCCAGTTGTTGTCTTTTCGTGTACCCCGCAGGTAAGGTTTTTGACCTGGAAGGGAATCCAGGTGTGGTATTTCTTTCAGATCTTCCTCCCTGTAATAGGGTCGGACACTGAATCCATCGGGTGTTTTCCAGAGCAGTTTCTTATTGTAATCCGCTCCTTTGAGATCCCTAAGGATTAATTCCTCCCATGCTTGTGTCGGGACCGGTGGAAAATCTTTAAATAATATATCTGTCATACTATCGGGTGAATAATCATACATCAAAAACATCCAGCACTTTGGGATCTGCCGGAGTAGGAACCGTCACTTTCAGCAAGGGCTCCTCCTCCATAGCTCTTTTCAGGGCCGAGATGGCTCCGGGATTCCTGGCCCAGGCACGTCTTGCAATGCCGTTGTTCACATCCCAGAAGAGCATGCTTTTAATACGCCTGTCAGCATCAGGACTTCCGTCAATTACCAGGCCGAAACCGCCGTTGATGGCCTCTCCCCAGCCCACGCCTCCGCCATTGTGCAGGGACACCCAGGTGGCGCCCCTGAAGGCATCCCCTATCACATTGTGTACTGCCATATCTGCGGTAAGTGAGGAACCGTCGTAAATGTTGGATGTTTCCCTGTAGGGGGAGTCCGTCCCTGATACATCGTGATGGTCCCTGCCAAGTACAATGGGCCCTTTTATGCGGCCTTCCCTTATGGCACGGTTCATGGCAAGGGCTATGCGTACACGTCCCCTGGCATCGGCATACAAAATGCGGGCCTGGGAGCCAACTACCAGGTTATTCTTATGGGCATTGCGTATCCAGTGCAGGTTATCCTGCAGTTGGCTGTATATGTCAGCGGGGGCCTGTTCCAGCAGCTCCTCCAGAACTCCGGCGGCAATCCTGTCTGTTTCCAGGAGGTCTTCTTCCAGGGAAGAGGTGCATACCCAGCGGAAGGGACCAAAGCCGTAATCAAAGAACAAGGGTCCCATGATGTCCTGCACATAGGAAGGGTAACGGAATTTCCCGTTTGCCAGCATGATATCCGCTCCTGCGCGTGATGCTTCCAGCAGGAATGCATTACCGTAATCAAAGAAATACATGCCCCGTGTAGCCAACGTGTTTATGGCCTTGACCTGTCGTCTGAGGCTCAGGCGGACAGCTTCTTCAAAATGACCGGGGTCCTTTGCAATCATTTTTCTGGATTCCTCCAGGGTATATCCAACCGGGTAATATCCTCCCGAGAAAGGGTTGTGCAGGCTTGTCTGGTCAGATCCCAGCTCAACCCCAATCCCTTCTGCGGCGAGATGTTCCCACAGGTCCACCACGTTCCCCTGGTAGGCGAGTGAAACTGCCTCTCCTCCCCTTTTGGCTTCCAGGATACGGGTGGTCAGTGATCCGAGGTCGTGGTACACTTCGTCTACCCAACCCTGCTCATATCTTTTGGCCGTTGCCAGGGGATCAATCTCGGCAATCACACCCACAACGCCTGCTATCCTGGCGGCTTTTGGCTGTGCACCAGACATCCCTCCCAGGCCGCTGGATACAAACAGCAGTGAGCCCTTGGTCTCCTGTGTGCGCATCCTTGTGGCATTCATGATGGTTATCGTCGTGCCATGAACGATTCCCTGCGGCCCGATATACATGAAGGAACCGGCAGTCATCTGTCCGTATTGTGAAACGCCCAGTGCATTCAGTTTCTCCCAGTGATTTCTCGAGGAATAATTGGGAATGACCATCCCGTTGGTGATCACCAGGCGCGGTGCCTCTTTTGATGAAGGGAAAAGTCCCAGCGGATGGCCCGAATACAGCACAAGGGTCTGCTCATCTGTCATCTGTGAAAGGTAATGCATACACAGATGGTACTGGGCCCAGTTCTGAAAAACCGCCCCGTTTCCCCCGTAAGTGATCAATTCGTGCGGGTGTTGGGCAATGGCCTTATCCAGATTGTTGTTTATCATGAGCATGATGGCCGCTGCCTGATGGCACTTGGCAGGATAATCTTCCAGCCTGCCTGCAGTAATGGGCTTTTGAGGACGGTAGCGGTACATGTAGATCCTGCCGTACTGCTTCAGTTCACGGGCAAATCCGGGTGCGAGTGCTGCATGCTGCTCGGCAGGAAAATAGCGGAGTGCGTTTGCAAGGGCCAGCTTTTTTTCTTCCTTTGAAAGGATGTCTTTTCTTACCGGCGCATGGTTTACACTTTCATCCAGGGGAATTTCCGGTGGAATCTGTGAAGGAATGCCTTCATTGAACATAATCGAATGGAATTTTCAGCATTTAACTTACAAATATACAGTTTACCCTTTGATTTTCCATTTTTTTGTCTACTTTTGCACCCCGTAACAAAAGGAGGTGTCTGCTAATATGATTATTGTACCTGTTAAGGAAGGCGAAAACATAGAACGCGCATTAAAGAAATTCAAAAGGAAATTTGAAAAGACAGGGATTGTGCGTGAGCTCAGAAGCCGCCAGGCCTTTTCCAAACCCTCCGTTACCAAAAGGGATCAGCAAAAGAAAGCCGTATATAAACAAAGGTTGCAGAATAACGAGGAATAATCCTCGTTTTTTTGTATATTTGTATACGATGGAAAGAAGTGATTTCATAGACTTCCTGAGGGTTCAAAAGCGCTATTCAATAAGAACTCAATCAATTTACAATCACGCCATTACAGATTTTTACAACTTCATGGACTTCCAGAAGGAAGACAATCCTATGAAGGAGGTGTCGCTGAACCATCTGAGGGCATACACAGGCTGGCTCCTGGAACAGGGTCTGAGTCCTGCCACCGTATACCAGAGACTCTCTGCATTGAGTTCCTATTGCAACTACCTGGTCAGGAAAGGGAAGCTCCCGGACAATCCCCTGAAACTGCTCATACGCCCGAAAAAAGGAAGGCGTATTCCCGAGTTCTATCCCGAAGCAAGCATCAACAACCTTATAGACAGGAGCGAATCATCCCCAACTTTGGTGTCGTTCATGATACATTTGATTTATGCCACGGGGATCCGCCGGGCAGAGCTGGCGGGAATACGTATTGAAGACATTGACTTTTACCGGTCTTTGCTTCGTGTGAGGGGCAAAGGCAACAAAGAGCGGGACGTTCCCCTGGGCAAAGGTTTGGTCCGGGATTTGCAGCAATTCATTGCTGAAAGGAACATCAATTCACCCTGGTTGTTCTGCCGTAAAGACGGGCAACCACTGGCCCTTACAACAATCAGCAAAATGGTACACAAAGAATTGTCAGGCGAACCCGGATTTACCGGGAAAAAAAGCCCCCACGTGCTGCGTCACTCCCTGGCTACCCACTTGTTGAACCGCGGGGCAGACCTGAACAGCATCAAGGAGTTGCTTGGCCACGATTCGCTCGCAGCCACGCAGGTTTACACACACAATTCATTTGAAGCACTAAAAAAAGCCTATAAAAAAGCGCACCCAAGGGCATGAAAGCTCCCCGGGGCGTAGTTATTAACAATATAAAATGGAGGTATATCATGGACATTAGAGTTGAATCCGTAAAATTTGATGCCGACAGGAAACTTCTCGATTTCATTGACGAAAAAGTGGGGAAACTGGATCGTTTCTTTGATGCCATCATTGGAGTTGAGGTGACTCTTTCACTGGTACCCGGTCATGATAATAAAAAAGCCACCCTTCGTGTCAAGGTTCCCGGAAATGAACTCATTGCGGAACGAACTTGTCCAACCTTTGAAGAAGCTGTCGCTACAGGTGTGGATATATTGAAAGAAAACCTGGTGAAAACAAAACAGAAAATGCGAGGCAACTGATCTGTTACCTTACCGAACCCGATAAAATATCGAGAATTTCTGCTGTAATGGCCTGCTGACGGCTTTTGTTATAGAGTAGTGTCAGATCGCGGACAAGATCCTGCGCGTTCTCGGATGCTGCTTTCATGGCAATTGTCCTTGCAGCATGTTCCGACGCATTGGCATCCAGCACAGCCATGTATAACTGGAAACTCAGTACCCGAGGTAACAGTGCATCTATGAGTTCCTGGCGTGAAGGTTCTATGATGAATCCTTCATAGTATTCAGGGTCAAGTTCTGCCAGCGGGTATTCCTGTGGAATGATGGGGCCTTGCTTACCCCTTATCTCGCATCCGAAAGCAGGATTTGTGCTTTTTACCAGTTCTGACTGAAATGGCAGAAAGATGTCTCTCTGAAGGATCTGGACAGACATGTTCTTGAAATGATAATAGATAAGCTCTGCCTTATCCACCATGCCCCTCATGTAACCGATCTCCAGCCTTCGGGATAACCTTTCACATGTTTTGGCATTGGGATGTGCCATCAGGCCCACATAGCGGTCATCCACCTTACACCCCGTTTTCTGTGCCACCTCCAGCATTTTTATCCCTACAGGGTAGAGGGTGATGTTTTCGCGGGGCAGGTTGGCGTATTCACCCAGCGCTTCAAGGCATTTTTTTTCAATATTGGCATTGTAAGCACCGCAAAGCCCCGTATCCGAAGCCATGAAAATTATGGATACCTGGTTTACGGGACGGGCCAATGCATAAGGAGTCTGTCGCAGAGCACTCATGCCATGAGGAAAACCGTGCTCATACAAGTAACGCTCTTCGTGAATAAAGGTCAGAAGCATGTAATGCAACCTTTCTTCATAAGGCAGAATATACCCAAGGGCTGTTTGTGCCTTGTGAAGTTTTGCAGATGAGATCCTATGCATGGCTTCTGTGATCTTCTGCGTCCTGCGGACAGAATTGATCCTTCTTCTTATTTCACGTAAAGATTCCATGGTTTATCCGGCTACCTGCTCTGCCACGCTTTCAATGATTGATGCTATCTGCGGATTGATCTCTCCCCTGCTCAGCGTATCAAGCACCGTTTCTTTATGACTGGTTTCCAGAATTCTCAGGAATTTTTCTTCGAAAACCGGTATTTTTTCCAGGGTGACCCTTTCCAGCAACCCATGTGTCCCGCAATATAGCAATGCAATTTGTTTTTCCACCGGAAGGGGATTGTATTGTTTTTGTACCAGGAGTTGTGAATTCTTCTGTCCCCTGTCCAGGAGCTTCATGGTCATGGGATCCATATCTCCCCCAAAACGTGAGAATGATTCCAGTTCCCGGTACTGAGCCTGATCGATCTTCAACGTGCCCGCAATCTGTTTCATAGCCTTGAGCTGGGCATCTCCTCCCACCCTTGAAACAGAAATTCCCACGTTTATGGCCGGCCTGTATCCCTGGTTGAAAAGATCCGTGTCCAAAAAGATCTGTCCATCTGTAATGGATATCACATTTGTAGGTATATAGGCCGAGACATCACCTGCCTGCGTTTCTATGACAGGAAGTGCTGTAAGGGATCCTCCCCCTTTGATCCTGCCTTTCAGTGAGTCCGGTACATCATTCATCTGTGAGGCGATTTCATCCTGTTCAATGATCTTTGCAGAACGCTCCAGCAACCTGGAGTGCAAATAAAACACGTCTCCCGGATAGGCTTCCCTTCCCGATGGTCTGCGCAGGATAAGTGATACCTCCCGGTAAGAAACTGCCTGTTTGGAAAGATCATCATATACGACCAGGGCATGGCGACCTGTATCGCGGTAATACTCTCCTATGGATGCCCCTGCAAAAGGAGCAAAATATTGCAACGCGGCGGGATCTCCGGCGGTTGCCGAAACCACCACGGTATAATCCATGGCACCGTGTTTTTCCAGGGTATTGACTATAGTGGCTACCGTGGATCCTTTTTGCCCTATGGCCACGTAGATGCAATAGACAGGGTCCCCGGCCAGGAAGTTGTTGCGCTGGTTGATGATCGTGTCCAGGGCAATAGCTGTTTTTCCCGTTTGCCGGTCGCCTATGATCAGTTCCCTTTGCCCCCTGCCTATGGGGATCATGGCATCTATTGATTTTATCCCTGTCTGGAGGGGTTCGGATACGGGCTGACGGAAGATCACACCCGGGGCTTTTCGTTCCAGGGGCATTTCAGTGAAAGGTCCGGGAATGGCTCCCCTTCCGTCCAGGGGATTACCCAGGGGATCAATCACCCTGCCCAACATCTTCTCACTCACGGGAATCGAGGCTATGGTCCCTGTCCTTCGCACCATGTCACCCTCCCGGATCTTGCTGACAGGTCCAAGCAGGACTGCCCCCACATTATCTTCCTCCAGGTTCATGACCACGGCCCTGATACCATTGTCGAATTCAAGCAATTCATTGGCTCCTGCGTTGTACAGTCCGTATATGCGGACAACCCCGTCACTCACCTGTAGCACAACTCCCTTTTCTTCATAAACCGGCCGGGAGTCAAGTCCTTCCAGCTGTATCCGCAGTATATCGGTGACTTCAGCGGGTTTTATCAAATCTGGCATAGCATACCTAGTAAATATCCTTTAATCCATACGCCTTCCTTACTTCCCGTAAACGGGCAAGCAGCGAAGCGTCCCATACCTTCATCCCCACCCTTAGTGAGAACCCTCCAATCAGACCGGGATCCTGTTTCAATTCCAGTTCAACCTTCTGTGGGTTGACAGGATCCAGTGAGCTTTTGAGTTTTTCCGCTGTAAGATTGTCTATGGGAGCTACCGTGGTCAGCACACCATAAGTAATTCCTTCCTGCAGGCGGTATTTATCCAAATACAGAAGGCTGACCGAGCGGATGATATTTTCCCTCCGCTGACGTATCAGCAAATCCAGGAAATCCGATAGCACCTTCAGAGGTTTCTCCGGTGCCCCGGGAAACAAGTCCAGAAAAAGGGCCTTCCTTTCTTCCGCGGATAACATCCTGTTCGAGAAAGTCTTTTCCAGATCCGGAATTTCGGCAAAACAAGCCGATATGCGTTTCATCATATCATACAGATCGCATTCTGTCATGCACGATGTGGCATACTGCAGCAAAGTAGTGGCATACCGGGATGCTATCACTCCTGTGTTCATATCATCATGCCCTGGGTTTGATGGTTTCGTCTATAAGCTGGTTGATCAGTTCAATTTGCCTGTTATCCGGTTCCAGCTGCTTGCGCAATATTTTCTCGGCAACTTCAACAGACAGGGATGCTACATACAGTCTGAGTTCCTGCATCACCATCTCTTTTTCCTTGTGAATTTGCTCCCTGGCCTTTTCAAGTATGATGCGGCTTTCTTCTTGTGCTGCCTCTCGGGCCTGTTCTGTTAATTTAATCCTGAGAGCCTCTGTTTGCTCAACCAGCCTGGCTTGTTCATCGCGTGATTGCTGCAGGATCTTTTCTTCCTGCTGCTTGAGGGTGGCCAGCAATTGCCGGGCTGCTGCCGCATCGGATAATGCTTTGGCAATCCTTTCGTTGCGACGTTCCACCACTCCGGTGATCAGGGGCCAGCCATAACGTGCCAGTATAAAAAACAGGATCCCGAATGCAATCAGCATCCAGAACAACAATCCTGAATCAGGAATCATCAGGTCCATAGCCGGAGTTCTTTAAAGGGCAACCAACAGGCACACGATGACTGCAAAAAGGGACACCCCTTCCACCAGGGCACCGATAATGATCATGGACATCCTGATCCCGTCTGCCGCTTCGGGCTGACGAGCTATGGCCTCCATGGCGGAAGTCCCGATCTTGCTGATGCCAAAAGATGCACCCAATACCACAATGGCTGCGCCCAGAACAGCCCCCAGTTTTGTAAATGTGACGCTGTACGTCGCTGCCTGCAATAAAGTCATAAGTAACATAATAGTATTATTTTGAAATTTTGAATTTTCATTTCTTGTTTATTTTAATATCTCCTGCGGGGATTGCCGTTTTATGCGGTTCTTTCCGGGATAGTCCGATAAAGATGGAGGAAAGCATGGTAAAAACATAAGCCTGGATAAAGGCAACCAGCAATTCCAGCACCATCATGAAGACAGAGAAGAGCACCGATACCGCACTCATGGAGGCGTTGATTGCCGTCCCTTTGGCAACAGTCAAAAATACGAGGGATGTCAGGGCCAGTATGATGATGTGTCCTGCGAATATATTGGCAAAAAGACGAATCATCAGGGCCATGGGTTTGGTAAGGATACCAAAAAACTCAATGATCTGCATGATGGGGATGGGTGCTTTCATAAATATGGGCACATCGGGCCACAGGATCTCCTTCCAGTATTCTTTATTGCCAAAAATATTAATAGCTATCATCGTGCACAAGGCCAGGCTCATGGTAATGGCAATGTTGCCTGTAAGGTTTGCACCGGCAGGAAATATGGGCACCAATCCCAGGAGGTTGGTCAGGAAAATGAAGAAAAAAGCGGTCAGCAAATAGGGAGCGTAGCGTTTATGATCTTTGCCCACACACTTTATGATCACCCCTTCGTAAATGCTCATGGTAACCCACTCTATAATCCCATTTAAACCAGAAGGTACGGCATCGGGATCACCCTCTTCCTCCCGTTTCCGGTACCACTTTGCCAGGTTTAGCACCAGGAAAATAAGCAGGATGCAGGTAAAAAACAAAGAAACCACATTTTTTGTTATGGAGATGTCAAAAGGCCTGGTTTGGTTGCCACTTCCGTCCTTCTCCACAATTTTTCCCGCAGACCTGCCTTCTTCAGCAATTGAAAATCCTTTGTACATCCCGGATTCTTCCAGGCGGGAAGAAAGGAATACAAACCATCCGCGTTCTTTGCTGTGCACAATGACAGGCAAGGGAAGGCTGATGTGTCTTTCTCCAATATCAAAGAAATGCCAGTGGTAACTGTCTTTCAGATGGCCCAGGATCACTTCCCTGGCATCTACAGGCGGCCTTTCTTTCTGTGCCGCCTGCACAGTTGCCGGGAATTCCAGGATAAGGAACAGGAACAAAAAACATATGAGAATACGCCTTTTCATTTGTAAAACAATAAATTAACCCTCTAATTGCGCTTTCTTTTTGTTGACTTTGATGTCAACCAGATGAAACCAGATAGAGAGAAAGCTGTAGACCAGAAAAAGTCCCATGAAACTGATAATGAATGCAGCTTTTGGCGGGTGGTACACCCCAATGAGAAGCAGCAGTACCGCCAATAGGATGCCCCAGCGTATTATTCTCTGTATCAAAACATTGTTGTATAATTTCGCATGCCGTGTCTTGCTTTTTGCCATCAACAGGATTTCCACTATGCCTACCGCCAGAAATGTTGCCGGGATGATAGGATAGGCAGGAAACCACCATTGGGGCATAAACAGGTACATGAGAAGACCCCATATAGATCCGGCAGAAAGAATGACCGAAGCGTGTACTATCATCATTTTTTTTATCATAACGGACCGGGTTTAGATGATTAACAATATTTCACTGGTCTATGCAGGCATACACCTCGTTTTTCCTGACCTGCACAAAACCACTGGTTACCGGGACCTTCCCATTTCCATCAGGTCCTTCAAAAGTTATAAAACCTTTTTCCAGCAAAGACAGGATGGGCGCGTGGTCCTTCATTACCGAAAATGCGCTTTTCTTTCCGGGGAATCTGGCTACTGTTACATTTCCCTGGAATATGATCTTTTGTGTTGATATTACCTGAAGGTAGATCAATGCGTTCATTGTTAACCCATTAAATGTTTGCTTTTTTCTATCGCATCATCAATGGTCCCCACATTCAGGAATGCGTTTTCCGGAATATGATCCACTTCACCGTCCATTATCATATTAAAGCCTTTAATACAATCATCTATGGAAACTATAACTCCCGGTATTCCGGTAAACTGCCGGGCAACATGGAAAGGCTGGGACAGGAAGCGTTGCACCTTACGTGCCCGCATGACAGTCATGCGGTCTTCCCGGGAAAGTTCTTCCATTCCCAGGATGGATATGATATCCTGCAACTCTTTATTGCGTTGCAATATCTGTTTAACCCGTTGTGCCGTGTTGTAATGTTTATCCCCCAGGATGGCCGGATCCATGATACGGGAAGTGGATTCGAGCGGATCCACAGCCGGGTAGATCCCCATTTCGGTAATTTTACGGGAAAGCACCGTGGTAGCGTCCAGGTGAGAGAAGGTGGTGGCCGGTGCCGGGTCCGTCAGGTCGTCGGCAGGTACATATACCGCCTGTACAGAGGTGATGGAGCCGTTCCGGGTGGAGGCTATGCGTTCCTGCATCACCCCCATCTCGGTGGCCAGGGTGGGCTGGTATCCCACTGCCGAAGGCATCCTGCCCAGAAGGGCCGAGACTTCAGAACCGGCCTGGGTGAAACGGAATATATTGTCTATGAACAGCAGAATATCACGCACCTGTCCGTCTTCATCGCGAATGGCCTCAGCAATGGTCAGACCGCTCAGGGCTACCGATGCCCTGGCTCCGGGAGGTTCGTTCATCTGGCCGAAAACCAGGGTAGCCTGTGATTTGGCCAGTTCATTGTAATCCACTTTGGACAGGTCCCATGCTCCATTTTTCATGCTTTCAAGGAAAGCATCTCCGTAGCGGATGACTCCGGACTGGATCATTTCCCGCAGCAAATCGTTCCCTTCCCGGGTGCGTTCTCCCACTCCGGCAAAGACGGAGTAACCGCTGTGTTTCTTGGCTATGTTGTTGATCAGCTCCATGATGATCACGGTTTTGCCCACCCCTGCTCCTCCAAAAAGACCGATCTTTCCTCCCTTCAGGTAAGGTTCCAGCAGGTCTATGACTTTTATGCCGGTATACAGGACCTCACTGGAAGTGGTCAGGTCCTGGAACTTCGGGGGTGCCTTGTGTATGGGGGCAGTGCCGGTATCTGCACTGAGTGGTCTGAGTCCATCAATTGTCTGGCCTATCACGTTCAACAGGCGGCCCTTGACCTGTGCCCCTATGGGCATGGTTATGGGGCTTCCGGTAGTATCCACTTCCAGACCCCTGGAAAGACCATCGGTAGAGTCCATGGCAACAGTGCGCACTGTGTTGTCCCCGATATGTTGCTGTACTTCCAGTATGATCTTCTTACCATCGGGACGGCGTACTTCCAGTGCATGGCGTATAGAAGGCAATTGCACGTCTTTTGTTCCGGAGGAGAACACAACGTCCACAACAGGGCCGATTATTTGTGAAATACTACCCTTCATAGCAGTGTTACAGATTTGTTAGTTTCTTTGTACAAACTGCAAATGTAATGATTTATTGAACTATTTCAACCAGTTTTTTTATCTTTGTGCCCCGTATGACCACCCCTCCATCAACTTATACAGAAGATAATTTCCAGACTCTTGAATGGAATCAACACATCCGTCGCAGGCCGGGTATGTACATTGGAAAATCAGGTGACGGAAGCACTCCCGACGATGGACTATATGTCCTGATCAAGGAAGTCATTGACAACTCCATTGATGAATATGCCATGGGGTATGGAAAGGTGATCTCCGTTACCATACGGGACAATGTTGTCTCGGTCCGGGATTACGGCCGGGGAATCCCTTTCGGAAAAGTGATCGAGGCTGCCAATAAAATGAATACCGGGGCCAAATACGATAACAAATCCTTTCAGAAAGCCGTGGGATTGAACGGGGTGGGCCTTAAGGCCGTAAATGCAACTTCCATCAGGTTTTATATAGAATCCTTCAGGGAAGGGAGGAGTCGTTTCGGAATATTCTCCCAGGGTGTCCTGCTGGAAGAAGGCGAGAGGGAGTCTGGTCAGAAAGACGGGACATTGGTTGAATTCAAGCCGGACCCGGCCTTGTTCAACCACTATTCGATCAACCTGGATTTTGTCTGGGAAATGGTCAGGCATTATGCCTACCTGAACAAAGGCCTGCGCATGCAGCTCAACGGCACCGAATTCATCTCCAAAAACGGTTTGCTGGACCTGGTCAATGAAAGCATGGCCGAAGAGACCCTCTATCCTCCCATACACCTTGCCGGAACGGATATCGAGATGGTTATCACCCATACCAACGATACCGGGGAAAGCATCATGTCTTTTGCCAACGGGCAAAACACATCTCAGGGCGGGACACACCTTTCCGCTTTCCGGGAAGCCGTTGCCCGGACAATTAAAGAGTTTTACAAAAAAGATTTTGAATCCTCAGATATCCGGCAATCCATTGTAGGAGCCATCAGCATTCGCCTTATTGAGCCCAGATTCGCCAACCAGACAAAGACCATCCTGGACTCAAGGGAAATGAGCAATTCTGGTCCGACACTCCGAAGTTTCATCGGAGATTTTGTCAAAGAACAGCTGGACAATTACCTGCATAAGAACCCGGAAACTGCGGAGATCCTCCTGAAAAAGATCATTGAAAACGAAAAAGAAAGGAAAGCTGTTGGGCTTGTACGCAAAAAAGCAAAAGAAAATGCGAAGAAGATAAGCCTGCACAACCGGAAATTACGGGACTGCCGTATCCATTTTACCGATAAGCATGAACTGGCCGGACAAACCATGCTTTTCATAACCGAAGGCGATTCTGCAAGCGGTTCCATTACAAAAAGCAGGGATCCCAACATACAGGCTGTCTTTAGCCTGAGAGGCAAACCGGAGAACACCTTTGGCCTTACAAAACAGGTCGTCTATACCAATGAGGAATTCAACCTGCTTCAGGCTGCCCTGAACATAGAAGACGATCTGGACAACCTGCGCTACAACAAGATCATCATAGCGACCGATGCCGATCCGGATGGAATGCACATAAGAATGTTATTGCTGAGCTTTTTCCTGCAATTCTTCCCGGAACTGGTAAGACACGGCCATATCTATATCCTGCAGACACCCCTGTTCAGGGTAAGGAACAAAAAAGAGACACGTTACTGTTACACAGAAACGGAAAGGGAAAAAGCAGTGCGTGAGCTGGGCCCTGATCCGGAAATCACCCGGTTCAAAGGCCTGGGTGAGATCTCACCGGATGAGTTCAGGGGTTTCATAGGAGATAATATCCGTCTTGACATTGTGCGCCTGGACAAGGATGACAGGCTTCACGAGTTGCTCAGGTTCTATATGGGAGACAACACGCCGGAAAGAAGGGATTTCATTGTCAACAATTTAAGAATGGTGGGGGATTAGGCCATGATGAGTGAAGACCAGTTGAAGTACCTACGTATCCTGGGTGAAGAACAAGACAAGAAATACAGGCTTACAGGCATGTTCAAGGACTGGTACCTTGAATACTCTTCCTATGTCATACTGGAACGCGCCATCCCCCACCTGACCGACGGTTTGAAACCGGTGCAGCGAAGGATACTCCATTCCATGAAAAGGATGGAAGACGGCCGTTTCAACAAAGTCGCCAACATCATCGGACATACCATGCAATTCCATCCGCATGGGGACGCTTCCATTGGAGATGCCCTGGTGCAGCTGGGACAGAAGGAGTTGCTCATAGAAACTCAGGGGAACTGGGGAAATGTGCTCACCGGGGATTCCGCCGCGGCACCCCGTTATATAGAGGCACGCCTGAGCAAATTTGCACTGGATGTAGTTTTCAATCCCAAAACCACAGTATGGATACCCTCTTACGACGGCAGAAACCAGGAACCGGAAGCCCTTCCGGTCAAATTTCCATTATTGCTGGCACAGGGTGCAGAAGGGATTGCAGTCGGGCTTGCCACCAAGATCCTCCCCCATAATTTCAATGAATTGATTGAAGCTTCCATTGCCCATCTCAAGGGGGAACCCTATACTCTGTATCCCGATTTCATGACAGGCGGTCTTGCCGACTGCAGCAATTACAACGGAGGTATCGGGAACAGCCGCATAAAGGTCAGGGCAAAGATCATTAAGGCAGATAAAAAAACCCTGGTCATCAAGGAGATCCCGTATGGGCAGACTACCGACAGTCTTATCCGTTCCATTATTACTGCCAATGATAAAGGCAAGATCAAGATCAGGAAAATCGATGATAATACCGCTGAACAGGTCGAGATCCTGATACACCTGGCCAATGATGTTTCTCCCGATAAAACCATTGACGCCCTGTACGCCTTTACAAAGTGCGAAGTGTCCATTTCACCTGATACCTGCGTTATCATGGATGGAAAGCCCTTTGTGACGAGCGTGGAGAACATGCTTGGATACAGTACGGAAAGAACCCGTGATCTGCTGAAGAGAGAGCTGGAGATCCGCCTGGACGAGCTGGAGGATAACTGGCATTTTTCTTCTCTTGAAAAGATATTTTTTGAAGAAAAGGTTTACCGTATCCTGGAAAACAATGCCCGGACCTGGGAAGACCAGCTCAAGGACGTGGAAACCGAAATGCTACGCTACCAGGATCGCCTGCGCCGTCCTGTAGTATTTGCCGAAATTGAGAAACTGGTGGAAAAACCTGTACGGAAAATATCCCGCTTTGATATCAAGAAGGCAACTGAGCATATTAAATCCCTGGACAGGGAAATGGAACAGATCAGGCACAACCTGGAGCATCTTACCGCATATGCCATAGAGTACTACGAAGGATTAAAGAAAAAATACGGGAGCTTTTTCCCCAGGAAGACAGAGATCACCAGTTTCCAGACCATAGAAGCTTCCAATGTGATCCTGGCCAACTGCAAATTGTACGTCAGCAGGGAATCGGGATTTGTGGGGGCTGATATGAAAAAGGATGACAAGGCAGAATACCTCTGCGATTGTTCCAGCCTGGACGATGTCATGGTATTTCTCAAAGATGGCACGTATTCGGTCAGGAAAGTATCCGATAAGCAATACGTGGGAAAAGACATCATTTATGCCGGGATACTGAGAAAAAAAGAGAACCGGACGGTATATAATGCCGTTTACCGTGATGGGAAAAACGGGAAAGTGTTCGCAAAGCGTTTCCAGATGAACAGTTTTTCACGTGACAGGGATTATAACCTGACACAGGGAACACCGGGGTCGCAGGTATTGTGGTTATCTGTTAATCCAAACGGAGAGGCAGAGACCATAAGGGTTTTCCTGAAGTCCCGTCCGAAATTGAAGAAGCTGATCTTTGAGTTCTCTTTCCTGGATCTGGCCATCAAGGGACGGAGCAGCCGAGGGAATATCCTGAGCCGTCACCCCGTCAAAAAAATCACCCTCAAGGATAAAGGGATTGCCACACTGGGCGGACAGGAAATCTGGTTTGATAAGGATATACAGCGTCTCAATGACCAGGGTAGAGGACTATACCTGGGTGAATTCCACGCCGATGACAGCCTGCTGGCCATTAACCGAAACGGAACATTCTGTACTACGAATTTCGACCTGAGCAACCGCTACCAGGAAGAGGTACTGTTTATTGAGAAAATGGATCCGGAAAAAACCTTCAGTGCCGTTTACTATGACAGTGATGCCGAGGCTTACTATGTCAAGCGTTTCAGGTTTGAGTCATCTGAAAACATGGTTCAGTCATTTATCGGAGAAGGAGAGGGATCTTACCTGGTGGCAATTTCCAGTGACAAGAATCCCGTTGTTAAAGTCACATTTGGAGGAAAACACGAAAAAAGACCTCCCCAGGAAATAAATGTAACCGAATTCATAGGAGAAAAGAGTTTCCGGGCCAAGGGGAAAAGGATCACCACTTTCCAGGTGGAAAAGATCGAATTCTGTGAATCCGCTTCGGCGAATGAGGATACCTTGCCGGATAACGGGGACGACGGCAGCCTCGACTTTGAACTGGAGGGTCCCGTTTCCAAAGGAGACGTTGCACCTGTCCCGTCGGCAGATAAGAACCCTCTGGCAGATTTCAATGACCAGGATGCCATCCAGATGATGCTACTGTAACAATCATGCCATGGGTCTGATTTTTTACATAGGTTTCATGGCCTCGGGCAAAAGCACCCTGGGAGCAGCCGATGCAGCCCGTGACGGGTATAAATTCACAGACCTGGACCAGAAGCTCTGGGACAACACCGGAATTCCTCCATGGCAGTACATAACCGAAAAAGGAGAAGAAGCCTTCAGGATTGCCGAAAGGGACATCCTGCACTGGATTGTGGAGGAGTGGCACCGGGAAGGGCAACCGCCTCAGCTGGTTGCCTGCGGAGGAGGCACCCCCTGCGCCTTCGATAACATGGAATTCATGAAAAGTAACGGTCAAGTTATCTTTATTGACACCCCCCTGTCCACGATCCTGGAAAGAATACGGAACAATCCACACAGATGGCCTCTTGCCGGGATCTCAAACCTGGAATCCCTTTACCTGGAAAGAAGAAAATGGTATGAAAAGGCGCACGAACGGAAAGTGCCTTAGACAATTACGTCCCGTGTCTTGATATCTTTGATGCGCAGCTGGATGTTTGCTATGCCCCTGTAATAGTTTTCTGCTACCGAATAACATATATCCACCGGATTCCCGTTATGCATATGCTCGAAGTGTTCGCTTTGATTGAATGCTATGGCAGATATGGGACGGTAAGGCTCGTCTTCCTGGATAAGTTCCAATTTCAGATGGCCTGAATCTGACCCCACAAGACGTCCATTCCCGTTATCATACACGTTCTCGGTAACAAATACCGGAGACAGGTTCCCCGGGCCGAAAGGCTGAAATTGCTTTAGAAGACGGAAAAATTTTGGGGTTATCTGCCTGAATTCAATGTAGGTATCAATACTTTCCAGGGGGGTCAGCATCTCTTCTGTGACTTTCTCCGCCACGATGTCTTCAAACCGTTGGCAAAACTCCTGGTAACGCTCTTCTTTCATGGTCAGTCCGGCAGCGTACATGTGACCGCCAAAGTTTTCGAGTAAATCGCTGCAGTTTTCAATGGCCTCGTAAAGGTCGAATCCTGGTATGCTCCTTGCCGATCCCGTTATGAATCCGTTGGACTTGGTCAGCACGATGGTGGGACGGTAATAATTTTCGACCAGCCGCGAAGCGACAATGCCCACAACCCCCTTATGCCATTTCGGGTTGTATACCACCGTGGATTTCTTGTCCTTCAGACCGGGCATGTCCCGGACCATGTCCAGCGCTTCCGCGGTGATCTTGCGGTCTATGTTTTTGCGGTCATCATTGTGGTCATTGATGGTATTCCCTATCTGGGAGGCGTCGTCATCCGTTCTTGATATGAGCAGGTCAACTGCCATCTTTCCTGATTCCATCCTGCCTGCCGCATTGATCCGGGGTCCGATCTTGAAGACAATATCGTCCACTGTGATCTGGTGCTTTTCAAGGCCGGCCAGCTTGATGATCGAGTGCAACCCTTTCCTTGGAGCTTCATTGATCTGTTTCAGCCCGTAATGGGCAAGTATGCGGTTTTCACCGGTTATGGATACCAGGTCCGAGGCGATGCTCACCACCACCAGGTCCAGAAAGGGATAGAGTTCGGTAAGCGGGATATTCCTGCTCATGCAAAAAGCCTGCAACAGTTTGAAGCCCACTCCGCAACCGCTCAGCTCATCAAACGGGTAATGGCAGTCGTTCCTTTTTGGGTCGAGCACAGCCACCGCCTGGGGCAGTTCATCTGCAGGAAGGTGATGGTCGCAAATGATAAAATCAATCCCTTTGTGCCTGGCATACTCCACCTTTTCTGTAGCCTTGATACCGCAGTCCAGCGCTATGATCAGGGTACAGCCTTCCTCGGCTGCTGCATCAATGCCTATGTAGGATATGCCATACCCTTCTGTGTACCGGTCGGGTATATAATAAGATACCATGGGTGTTCCCTTGCGGAGAAAGGAATAAACAAGAGCGACGGCTGTCGTGCCGTCCACATCGTAATCACCATAAACCAGGATCTTTTCGCTTTCACGGATAGCCCTGTCAAGTCTTTTGACGGCTTTATCCATGTCTTTCATCAGAAACGGATCGTGAAGGTTTTCCAGCTGGGGACGAAAAAAAGATTTTGCCTGTGCGAAATCCTTAACGTTTCGTTGCACCAGAAGGTTTGCCAGGGCATTATCAATTCCAAGCTCTGCAACCAGCTGCCTTACCAGCGCGGGATTTCCCGGTTCCTTGACGATCCATTTTTTTTCCAGTGCCATAATTATCCTGCAAAGGTAACAATATAATCCTTCCCCTCTAAAAAAATTCTTATTTTTGTGGGCCACATAACTGTAAGAAATGGAGAACACACATATCAGTGAACAGGAACAGGTCCGTCGCGACGCATTGACTGAAATCAAAAAACTGGGTATTGACCCCTTTCCCGCCGCAACATATCCCGTTGACACGACAGCTGCTGAAATCCTTGAGGGATACGATCCTGAAATTGAAAATTTCAAAGCGGTAACCTTGGCAGGTAGGATCATGAGCCGCAGGATCATGGGGGCTGCTTCCTTTATGGTCATCCAGGACCACAGCGGACGGATCCAGGTGTATGTAAAAAGGGATGATATATGTCCGACAGAAGATAAAACACTCTATAACACCGTCTTTAAAAAATTGCTGGACATAGGGGATATAGTGGGAATAAGGGGATTTGCATTTATCACCATGACAGGTGAACTCTCTGTGCATGCCCGGGAGTTGGTCCTTCTCAGCAAATCCCTGCGTGTTCTGCCCATAATCAAGGAAAAGGAGGGACAGGTATACGACGCTTTCACAGACCCTGAACAACGTTACAGGATGCGATATGTAGACCTGATCGTGAATCCCCAGGTTAGGGAAACGTTCGTGAAACGTTCAAAAATGGTGAACATAATGCGTGACTTTTTCAACAGCCAGGGTTACCTGGAAGTCGAAACCCCCATCCTGCAGCCAATCCCGGGGGGAGCCAATGCCCGTCCGTTCATCACCCACCACAATGCCCTGGACATTCCGCTATATTTAAGGATTGCCAACGAATTGTACCTGAAAAAGCTTATTGTAGGTGGATTCCCGGGTGTATATGAATTTTCCAAAGATTTCAGGAATGAGGGCATGGATCGCACCCATAACCCTGAGTTCACTGTGCTGGAAATCTACGTGGCTTACAAGGATTACCTCTGGATGATGAACTTCACGGAAGAAATGGTGGAAAGAATAGCGCTAGAACTCCATGGCAGCACCCGGGTACCTTATGGTGATAATGTCATAGACTGGAAAAGGCCTTTCAGGCGCATCTCCATGACTGATGCCATAAAAGAATATGCCGGCGTTGATGTCACGGACATGGAGGAGGAGGACTTGCGCAGGACCTGCATGGATCTGAACGTGCACATTACCCCTTTCATGGGAAAGGGTAAACTCATAGATGCCCTCTTTGGAGAATTCTGTGAAAAGCACCTGATACAGCCCACTTTCATTACCGATTACCCTGTCTCCACATCGCCCCTGACTAAAAGACACCGTGAAAAGCTCCACCTGACAGAACGTTTCGAACTTTTTGTAAACGGAAAGGAACTGGCCAATGCTTATTCGGAGCTGAATGATCCGCTGGACCAGCTGGAGCGTTTCAAAGAACAACTCAGGCTGAAGGAAAAGGGAGATGATGAAGCCATGTTCATAGATATGGACTTTATCAGGGCCCTGGAATTTGGCATGCCGCCTACCTCGGGTATGGGAATCGGAATAGACCGTCTTTGCATGCTGATGACCAATGCGCCAAGCATACAGGATGTGCTCTTTTTCCCGCAGATGCGTCCCGAATGAATTATCATGATATCTTCTCCCAATAATCCGAAAATCAAACAGTTGCGTCTGTTAATGGAAAAATCGCGAGTGCGGCGGGAAAAGGGATTGTTTGTCATAGAAGGGATAAGGGAGTTGGAGATTGCACTGAAAAGCGGGTACATCATTCAAGAACTCTACCTGTGTCCTGCCATTTTGCAGGATGCGGAAAAGGCGTCCTGGTTCAGGGAGCATTCCCTGATATCAGATGACCTGGAAGCCGGCCTGTACGGAAAACTGGCTTATCGGGGAACAACAGAGGGGGTACTGGCCGTCATGCGTACACGGAAAATGAAACCTGAAGAAATACTCCTGCAGGAACCGGCCCTGGTCCTAGTGCTGGAATCTGTTGAAAAGCCAGGCAACCTGGGTGCCATACTGCGAACGGCAGACGCATCGGGTGCCGGAGCGGTCCTGATCTGCGACCCGCTGACTGACTTGTATAATCCTAATACCATAAGGGCTTCCCTTGGCTGTATATTCAGTGTTCCCACCCTGGCCTGTACTTCTGACGAAGCATATAAATGGCTTAGCAGGCAGGGTATTCAGGTGGTAGCTGCCACGTGCCAGGCCACATCCTGGTACCACGAATGCGATTACAGGAAACCCACCGCGTTGGTGCTGGGGTCAGAGAGCGATGGCCTGCGCCCTTTCTGGAGGGAAAAGGCAGCCAAAGAAGTGAAAATACCCATGATGGGGATCATTGATTCACTGAACGTTTCGGCAGCAGCAGCCATTCTCTGCTTTGAAGCGCTCAGGCAGCGCAATGCATGAACATGGGACCTTTCGCAATCATTGGAAATCCGGTTACATCCAGCCTTAGTCCTCGCCTTTTCAGCGCAGCCTACCCGCAATTGCCCCGCGAAATGTATCTTGTGATTGAAGCACCCGATGCGGAACAGGGTTGGAAACGCATAAAAGAGCTGCATATACAAGGTTTCAACGTAACCATGCCTTTCAAAACGGATTTTCTGAACATGGCTGACAAGCTCGCTCCTGCAGTTCGACAAGTCCGTGCCACCAACCTGTTAACCTTGGAAGACGGTATATGGACAGCCTGGAATACAGATATTACAGGTGTTGTCAACAGCTTCAGGGGATCCGGGATTGATCCGGCAGGAAAAAATGCTTTGATCATAGGTGCAGGTGGCGCCGGACGGGCAGCTGCCCTGGGTCTGGAACAAGCCGGGGCGACAGTTTTTATAGCAAACAGGACACTGCGGCCGAGATTGTATCCGCTGTCGGATATCCCTTCCCTGCTTAGAAAATGCACCCTTATAGTCAATACGGTTCCCTGTGAAGGCATAGATGCTGCAGTTATAAATCTCACGTGCGCACATACAATACTGGATGCCTCCTATACACTGGCTCCTCTAAGGAAGGCTGCTGCCTGCGCGGGCGCCCGTTACCTGGGCGGATATCACTGGCTGTACAACCAGGCCGTTGAAGGCTTTGCCATTTTAACCGGACTTGAGCCGGATTGCAGGGCCATGCGCAAGCTGCTGGATTTATAAAAAAGATTGTACCTTTACAAAGTATATAAACCAATAAACAATCATAATACTATGTTGAATAAGGTAATGTTAATAGGAAATGTGGGAAAGGATCCGGAAGTGCGTCACCTGGAAAGCGGGGTGTCTGTAACCACCCTTACCCTGGCTACGACCGAAAGGTTTAAGGACCGGAATGGAGAAATGAAAGAGCAGACAGAGTGGCACAACGTGGTATTGTGGCGCAATCTGGCCGATATCGCCGAGCGGTTTGTCCGGAAAGGTTCCCAGATTTATATCGAGGGGAAAATCCGTAGCCGGAGCTGGGAAGATCAATCGGGACAAAAAAAATATACTACGGAAATTGTAGCCGATTCAATGCAATTGCTGGGAAAAAGAAGCGAAGCCACGACTGCTTCTCCTTCCCAGCCTTCACCTGTAAAAAACGTTGGCCAGTCTCCCTGGCAGAATCAGGAACCGGTGAATGACGCTGTCTCCGACTTTGACCAGCCGGACGTAGACGATCTGCCTTTCTGATCACCCTTATGTCTGACCGGTAGTGGCGCTGCGGCTCAAAATGAGCCCGAGGCGTTATCTAGTTGACCGTTTTGCGGACCTTATTGGGATCATCCAGCTGCAGCTGCGGATTTTTATCTGCAGAACGGCTTAATATTAGCGATACGGCAATGGCTACCAGGGCCAGGCCTATGAAAAGGTATTCTGCCTGTACCGCAGCACGGATCTGGTCGTTTATGTTCTTTTCTATGATCTGCCCTACAAAGATGGGAACCAGCAACATGCCCATATTCTGGATCCAGTAGATGAGCGAGTAGGCCGTTCCCAGGTTCTTTTCCGGGATTATCTTGGGCACGGAGGGCCACATGGCAGCCGGTACCAATGAATACCCGATGCCCAGTATGGCTATGCCTAAGTATCCGAAAACAGGGAGTCCGGGAGCAAATCCAATGATCAAATGTGCCACCAGTACCAGACAGGAACCCAGTATCATCCACCTGGTGGCTTTGCCACGGAAATCTACCAGGGATCCGAAAATCGGGGTGAAAATCATGGTGGTGAAAGGTATCAGCGCCACCATCAGGGAGGCTATATTGTCTTCAATTTCAAAACGCGGTATGATGATGGAAGTGGCAAATCGACGGAAAGAAATGATACAGGCATAGAAAAACACGCACAACAGGGAAATGAGAATGTAATGCTTGTTGCCAAGTATCTTGAATATATCCGAAAATTTGAACTTATCTTCCTTACTTACCGGTTGTGAATTTTTCAGGGCTTCTGCTGCTGTCTGGGTGTCCAGTTTCTTATCGAAGGCCAGGAAAACTCCCCACACCACCATGCCGCAAAGCAGGAGTATGAATCCTGCCAGTGCCGGCTTGCTCGTTTCTGAAAAAGGTATAAGGGTATCGTTCAGGTTAACAATGCGGGGAACAACAATCAGGGCCGTAGCCGTTCCCAGCCGGGCCAGGGCGAGCTGTAACCCCATGGCCAGGGCCATTTCCTTTCCACGGAACCATTTCGCTATGGAACGTGTAACAGCAACTCCTGCAATTTCACTTCCCAGTCCGAAAACGGCACATCCCGCATAAGCCATGGCCAGTGAGGGTTTGTCAAAGGCCCGTGCCATCACATGGTACAATCCGCTGTCGTTGAAAGAAGCCGAAATGCCATACACCACAATGGCTGCTCCCCCTACCATCAGTAGCACAAACAACGTCCCTGTTACACGCACCCCCCATTTATCAAGCAACATACCGCATATTATCAAACCTCCCCACACACAGAGGAGCGAGTAGGCTCCCCCGTACATGCCATAATCACCCGAAGTCCAGGACAGATCAAGAATAGCAGGGTTTTTGAATATGTGGCCGATGGTGGTGAATTGGTCATCAAAGAAGTAGGAGGCAAACATGACCAGCGAAAGGCATAAAAGAACGGCCCAGCGCACCCACCTGGAATCCCTGAGCAACTTGACAACTTTATTCATTATTTCTTGACTTTATTGGTGATATTAGGTAATTCCAGACCGTAACCCTTCGCGCGGTCCTCGGCCTTGAGCCATAAGCCCAGGATAAAGGCAAGCACTCCGAACGAAGCAAAAATGACCATTGGCACAGTGTAATCATAGGCAGGCACCACAGCCTGTATGCCTTGTGCCAGCTGGGCATTGGCCTGTTCACGCAACTGGGCCACTCCCGGATTGGTGCTGTCCAACACATTGCCAATAATCTTGGGTACAAAGCAAAGCCCAAAGTTTTGAATCCAGAAGATGAGTGAATAGGCACTGCCCAAATAACGTTCGTCGATAATCTTTGGAACACTGGGCCACAAAGAGGCGGGAACCAGTGAGAAAGAAACTCCAAGTACTACAATAATAAGCAGTGCAAACCATTCCTTGGGATACAGAGGCAAAACAAACGCAAAGGTCAGGTGGCAGATAATCATAATCAACGCCCCGTACATAAGCATTGAAGCGCCTTTACCCACGTGATCAATAAACGATCCCAGGAACGGGGTCAGCACCATTGCCAATATGGGGAACCAGCGAAACAGATTGGCTGCGCTTTCCGTTGGTATGGAGAGTGTGCATTCCAGGAAGTTAGTGGCGTACCTCTGAAACGGGAAAATGGCCGAGTAATATAGCACGCACAACAAGGCAATAATCCAGAACATCTTGCTACCAAAAATATTTTTAATGTCACTGACTTTAAATTCTTCCGCCGGGGCTTCATTCCCTCGGGCATCACCCATCTGACGATCCAGCTTGGCATCCATCACGTTAAACACCAGGAAATTGATAAGGCCGATGAGCAACAGCACTGTACAGAAAGCAATGGGAGCCACCACCGATCCGTTAAACTTGTTGGCAATAAATGGAGACAGAGAAAGCACAGTAAACACGCCCAAACGGGCTATAGCCATTTCCAGACCCATAGCCAGCGCCATTTCTTTGCCTTTGAACCATTTGGCAATGGCTTTGGAAACAGTGATCCCCGCCATTTCACAACCGCAACCAAAAATCATAAATCCTAAAGAAGCTATTTTGGCACTGCCCGGAAGAGAAACCCACCAGGTATTTAGCCAGGCACACAACTCAGTTTCCTGAAACCAATCACTGATTCCTATATATTTGATAGATGCTCCTATCACCATAAGGGAAGCGGACAATGCCCCCGTAAAACGGATACCGCTTTTATCCAGAATAATTCCGGCAAGAATAAGAAAACCGCACACATTCAGAAAATATTCAGAAGCTGCATACGTTCCAAAAATGCCAGGGGTCCACCCCCGTTGGCCTTCCACCAGTGTCTGCAGCGGAGACATCACATCCACAAACATATAGGCAAAAAACATCATTAAGGCAATGAGCAACAATGCCGCCCAGCGTGCCACAAAACTGTCGTTCAGTAATTTTTTAACTTGAGTCATAAGAAAGAAGGTTAATTGTATTTCTTAAAGATTTGCTAAGGTACAAATATTTACGTACCTTTGAAGGCTGTGGTGAAAAAATTATTATGAATATAGATATAGTTTTAGGTCTCCAGTGGGGTGATGAAGGCAAAGGCAAGATTGTAGATTATCTGGCACAACGATATCCGGTAATCGCCCGTTTCCAGGGAGGACCCAATGCCGGGCACTCCCTTCATTTTGAAGGCTCCTCCTTTGTTCTTCATTCTGTGCCTGCCGGGATCTTTCGCAGCAATACCATGAATATAATAGGTAACGGTGTTGTGATTGATCCCGTGATATTTGGGGAAGAATGCCGTTCCCTGGAAGCACTGGGGATTCCGGTCAGGGATCGTCTGATGATCTCGAAAAGGGCACACCTGATCCTTCCCACTCACCGTATTATAGATGCAGCCAGTGAGCATTCCAAGGGTGCCTCCCGGATTGGTTCTACCCTGAAAGGCATCGGCCCAGCCTATATGGATAAGACGGGCCGGAACGGGATACGCGTGGGGGATATTATTGCACCTGATTTCCGGGACCGCTTCCTGGCACTGAAATCAAAGCATATTGCCTTTCTCAGGCAATTCGACTATGCGTATGACGCAGACCAGGGAGAAGATAATTGGCTCAACGCCATTGAAACCATGAAACAGTTTCCCCTGATAGATGCAGAGTATTACTTATCTAATTGCCTGAAGGAAAACAAACGGGTCCTGGCAGAAGGAGCTCAGGGGACCCTTCTGGATATTGATTTTGGATCGTATCCCTTTGTTACCTCATCTTCTACTACCTGTGCCGGAGCCTGTATAGGCCTGGGATTTCCTCCCACCAGGGTCGGCAGGGTGTATGGAATATTCAAAGCTTACTGTACCCGTGTGGGAAGCGGACCTTTTCCAACTGAACTCAATGACCGGACAGGCGAAATAATCCGGGAGCAGGGTAAAGAATTTGGTGCTACAACCGGAAGGCCCCGGCGAACGGGATGGCTGGATCTGGTGGCCTTGAAATACGCTGTGATCCTCAATGGGGTGACAGATCTGATCATGATGAAAGCCGATGTTCTGGACGCATTTGACACCATAAAAATTGCCACCTCCTATACGGTCCAGGGACAGGAAATCAACCGTGTCCCATTTGACACACACACACCTATCACGCCGGTATACAGAGAATTCAGGGGCTGGGGTAAAAAACTGTCTGCCCTCCGTAAAGAAGAAGAATTGCCTTATGAACTGATGACTTATGTGCGGTTCATCGAAGATGCCACAGGCGTTCCCGTAAAAATCATTTCCCTGGGACCCGACAGGGAACAGACAATTATCAGGGATTGATCATATCATGGATAATCTGATAGAACAAATTGACAGCCCGGAAGACCTGAAAAAGTTAAAACCGGAACAATTGCCTCAACTGTGCGCAGAAATCCGGAAATACATTACCGAATGCTGCTCACATAATCCTGGTCACCTGGGAGCCAGCCTGGGAACGGTAGAACTGACTGTGGCCCTCCATTATGTATACGATGCTCCTAAAGACAAGATCATTTGGGATGTGGGCCACCAGGCTTATACGCACAAGATCCTTACAGGACGTCGCAAAGAGTTCCTGAGGAATCGCTGTTACAACGGTTTGAGCGGCTTCCCCAAAATGGATGAAAGTCCTTACGACGCCTTCGGAACCGGGCACTCTTCCACATCCATATCGGCAGCTCTGGGATATGCCACAGCCGCTGCCATGCGTAAAAGTGATGAAAAAACGGTGGCCGTTATTGGGGATGGTTCCATGACTGCCGGACTGGCGTACGAAGGTTTGAACAATGCCGGAGGATGTAACGCAGATATGCTTATTGTGCTCAATGATAACAAGATGTCTATTGAACCAAATGTGGGCGGGCTGCACAATTCTCTTTTGAAACTAACTACGTCGGGCAAGTATAACAGGCTAAAAATGAAGACGTGGAAAGCGTTGGGTTCGGGAACCATCCGCGATGCAATTCAAGAGACGGTAAAAGCAGGAAAACGTCTCTTTGTCAAGAACAGTACATTGTTTCAGCCACTTGGCATCCGGTATTTTGGCCCGGTTGACGGGCACGATGTCATCCTTCTGGTTAATACTTTCAAAAGGCTAAAAAACCTGAAGGGGCCACGGCTGCTGCATGCTCTTACAATAAAGGGAAAAGGATATGCCCCGGCAGAGAATGACCAGCCCACCTGGCATGCTCCGGGACTTTTTGATGCGGAAACAGGACACAGACTCACCGATGATGATCCTGATGTTCCTACAAAGACGAGGTTTCAGGATGTCTTTGGCCAAACCTTACTGGAGTTAGCCCGCACCAATCCCGACATTACAGGTATCACGCCGGCCATGCCAAGCGGCTGTTCTATGAACCTTATGATGGAAGAAATGCCACACAGGTGTTTTGACGTTGGCATTGCCGAGCAACATGCTGTCACCTTTTCTGCCGGCCTTGCCGCTGCAGGCTTCCTCCCCTATTGCAACATCTATTCCAGCTTCATGCAAAGGGCATACGATTCGGTGATCCACGATGTGGCCATACAGAACCTGAAGGTGGTTTTCTGTCTTGACCGGGGAGGACTGGTTGGCGAAGACGGAGTGACCCATCACGGGGCATACGATCTGGCGTATTTAAATTGTGTTCCCGGGCTGATTGTGGCCGCTCCCATGGACGAGGTGGAGCTGAGGAATATGATGTACTCGGCACAGGACAAAAGGTATACAGCTACCAGTATCCGCTACCCCAGAGGGACAGGCGCCGGAATTAAGGATTGGAGAAGACCTTTCCAATACCTGGAACCAGGCAGGGCACGGCTGCTGTCCCAGGGAAAAGACATGGCGCTGCTGAGCCTGGGGGCTGCCGGTATCATGGGAGCCGCCGCTGTGGCAAAAGCTGCTGAAAAAGGGATTTCGGTTCAACATTACGATATGCGTTTCCTCAAACCCATTGATGGTGAAGTCCTGGAATATGTGTCCCGTAATTTCAGTAAAGTCATTACCTTGGAGGACGGATGTCTGATTGGAGGACTACACAGTACGGTATCCACTTATCTGGCAAGACATAAAGAGGCCATAAGCAAAGTCACAGGGCTCGGGATCCCGGACCGTTTTATCCAGCATGGTAAAACAAAGCAACTGTACCATGAATGCGGGTACGATACAGAGAGCATCCTTCAGGCAATTATTGCCTTAGCCGGATAAGTTGTAGTTCTTAGGAATCATTGTAATAGCGGGAGTTTTTTATCGTTTTTTTTTGGTAGTTTGTAGAAATGGTTTATCTTTGCCGCTCCAAAATGCCGGGATGTTTTTGCCGATGTAGCTCAGTTGGTCAGAGCAGCTGATTTGTAATCAGCAGGTCGTGGGTTCGAATCCCTCTATCGGCTCGGTTGTTGTTTGACAAAATGAATTATTGAGGGAGGGTACCAAAGTGGCCAACTGGGGCAGACTGTAAATCTGCTGACGCACGTCTACGTAGGTTCGAATCCTGCCCCTCCCACACCATGCGGAAGTAGCTCAGTTGGCAGAGCATCAGCCTTCCAAGCTGAGGGTCGCGAGTTCGAACCTCGTCTTCCGCTCCAACAGGCAAAAAAGAGGCCAGTGTAGCTCAGGGGTAGAGCGCTTCCTTGGTAAGGAAGAGGTCATGAGTTCAAATCTCATCACCGGCTCAAATTTACATTATTGAGTTATTAAATTATTAAGTTATGGCAAAAGAAACCTACAAAAGGGATAAACCCCACGTAAACATTGGAACCATTGGTCACGTTGACCATGGAAAAACCACGCTGACAGCCGCCATTACCCAGGTACTGGCAAAAAAGGGCCTGTCTGAAATACGTTCATTCGATTCTATTGATAACGCTCCTGAAGAAAAAGAACGCGGTATCACCATCAATACATCTCACGTTGAATACCAGACAGCTTCGCGTCACTACGCACACGTTGACTGCCCGGGACACGCCGACTACGTGAAGAACATGGTTACCGGTGCTGCCCAGATGGACGGTGCTATCCTGGTTGTAGCTGCCACAGACGGTCCCATGCCCCAAACCAACGAGCACGTTCTGCTTGCCCGCCAGGTGAACGTTCCCCAAATCGTTGTGTTCCTGAACAAGTGTGACATGGTGGATGATCCCGAAATGTTGGATCTTGTCGAACTGGAAGTGCGCGACCTACTGTCAAAATACAACTTTGACGGAGACAATGCTCCCGTTATCCGCGGTTCTGCTTTGGGTGCCCTTAACGGAGAAGCCCAGTGGGAAGAAAAAGTCATGGAACTTATGGATGCTGTTGACTCGTATATTCCGATCCCACTTCGTGAAAACGAGAAACCTTTCATTATGCCCGTAGAAGACATTTTCTCAATCACAGGACGTGGTACCGTTGCTACCGGCCGTATTGAAACCGGTGTGATCAAAACCGGTGACCAGGTAGAGATTGTGGGTCTTGGTGAAAAACCCAAAACCAGCGTTGTAACAGGTGTTGAAATGTTCCGCAAGATACTTGACAGGGGTGAGGCCGGTGATAACGTTGGGCTGTTGCTCCGCGGGATAGACAAGAAAGAGGTAAAACGCGGCCAGGTAATCTGCAGGCCGGGAACAATTACCCCTCATAAGAAGTTCTCCGCAGGTATTTACGTACTTAAGAAAGACGAAGGCGGACGCCACACTCCTTTCCACAACAAATACCGTCCCCAGTTCTTCCTCCGCACCCTGGACGTCACCGGAGAAGTACAACTGCCCGAAGGTGTGGACATGGTTATGCCGGGTGACAACGTTACCATTAATGTTGAACTGATCTACCCTGTAGCCCTCAATGAAGGACTTCGTTTCGCTATCCGTGAAGGTGGCCGTACGGTAGGTGCCGGTCAGATCACAAAAGTGGGTGACTAGGCAGTCAGAAACAAAGCACAGGTCCGGCCATCAGGTATGGCCTGGCCTGTATATGATAGGGGCATAGTTTAAGGGTAGAATAGCGGTCTCCAAAACCGTTGATGGGCGTTCGAGTCGCTCTGCCCCTGCCAGTACAGGATGTTACGGTTCTGTATGTATAACCTCAACCCGGGAGAAGCTTCCACCTCCACGAGTTGCAAATTAACAAAGAATGAGCAAAATCGGAATGTATTTCAAAGACGCCTACAGTGAGCTGGTTCACAAAGTGAGCTGGCCAACTTGGGGTCAACTGCAGAGTAGTGCGATTATTGTAATGGTGACCTCGGCCATCTTTGCTTTAGTCATTTTTGCAATGGATTTTACATTTAGGAATCTGATGGAGTTTCTCTACAAGGCATTATATTAATAAATAGGGAAATGACAGAAGCTACCAAAAAATGGTACGTCGTAAGAGTAGCTGGTGGTAAAGAGAAAAAGGCCAGGGAATATATTGAAAATGAAGTAAAACGTCTTCATCTTGAAAATTTTATATCTCAGGTCCTTATCCCTACCGAAAAAATTTACCAGGTAAAAAATGGTAAGAAAATCAGTAAGGAACGCATCTTTTATCCGGGCTACATTCTTATTGAAGTCGCGCTTACAGCAGAAATTCAGCACCTTATCACCAGCATTCCGCATGTTTCAGGTTTTCTGGGAGCTGTGAAAGGAGGGGATCCCGTTCCCGTTCGTATCACCGAGATCAACAGGATCCTGGGCAAGGTGGATGAGCAGGCTGAGATGGAAGAAGAAAATATCACTCCTTATCTTGTCGGAGAAGCGGTTAAAGTTATTGACGGACCTTTCAACGGGTTCAACGGTATCGTGGAAGAGGTAATTGAAGACAAGAAGAAACTGAAGGTGATGGTAAAGATCTTCGGCAGAAAAACCTTGCTGGAGCTGGGTTTTGTTCAGGTTGAAAAAGAATAATTAAACAATCATTATGGCTAAAGAGATTGCCGGATTAATCAAATTACAGATTAAAGGCGGCGCTGCTAACCCTTCGCCCCCGGTAGGACCGGCGCTGGGCTCCAAGGGTGTGAACATAATGGAGTTCTGCAAAAAATTCAACGCGCAGACACAAGACCGTGCAGGCAAAGTACTGCCGGTTATCATTACTGTTTACAGCGATAAATCGTTCACATTTATCGTTAAGCAGCCACCTATTGCTGTTCAATTGAAGGAAGCTGCCAAGATCACGACAGGTTCTGCGGAACCAAACCGTAACAAAGTAGCTTCGGTTACCTGGGATCAGGTCCGTGCCATTGCTGAAAACAAAATGGAGGACATGAATGCCTTCAGCTTGAATGCAGCAATGAGCATGGTGGCAGGTACTGCACGCAGTATGGGTATCACCGTGACCGGAACTGCCCCTGAAGGTGTTATTAAAACTTCTATGTTGAAATGAGTAAACTGACTAAAAATCAAAAAGTAGTATACGCCAAGGTCGATTCTGAAAAACAATACAGATTGTCCGAGGCCTGTGAACTGATCGGGCAGACCAGTTTCACCAGGTTTGACGCTTCGGTGGACATTGCTGTGCGTCTGGGCGTTGACCCGCGTAAAGCAAACCAGATGGTTCGCGGTGTTGTGACTCTTCCGCATGGAACAGGAAAGCAGGTGCGTGTATTGGTGCTTTGTACACCCGATAAGGAAGAAGAAGCAAAGAATGCAGGTGCTGACCATGTGGGTCTTGACGATTACATTGATAAGATAAAAGGAGGATGGACAGATGTTGATGTAATCATCTGTACCCCTTCTGTCATGGCCAAAATCGGTCCTATTGGACGGATCCTTGGTCCTCGCGGACTGATGCCGAATCCGAAAACCGGGACCGTAACCATGGAGATCGGAAAGGCTGTTCAGGAGGTCAAGGCTGGAAAGATTGACTTTAAAGTAGATAAAACCGGGATCATCCATGCTTCCATCGGGAAAGTATCCTTTGAAGGCAAAAAGCTTCAGGATAATGTCCAGGAGTTTATCAACACGGTCATCAAACTGAAACCTCAGGCCCTCAAGGGTACTTATATCAAGAGCATATACCTCTCCACAACCATGGGGCCGGGTCTTGCAATTGATGTCAAATCAGGTACTGCTGCTGAATAAAGAAATTGTGTATCATGAAGAAAGAACAAAAAGGACTTATCATAGAAAGTTTGGCAGCTCAGCTCAAGGCAACCCCTGATTTTTATGTTGTGAACATTGAAGGACTTGATGCCGGGAAAACATCCCTGCTCCGTCGTAAATGCTTTGCACAGAACATAAAGATGGTTGTTGTCAAGAACACCCTGCTAAAACGTACCCTGGAACAGGCTGGTGTTGAGGAAATGAAACTGCTTTTCCCAATACTTGAAGGCTCCACGGCTGTTATGTTCACTGAAAATGTCAATGCCCCGGCAAAGCTGATCAAATCATTTGGTCAGGCAAACGGAAAACCCGTTCTCAAGGGGGCTTTGGTTCAGGAATGCGCCTACGTTGGGGAAGATCAACTGGAGAACCTTATCAATATCAAATCCCGTGAAGAACTCATAGGAGATATTGCAGGCCTGATCCTTTCCCCTGCACAGAGACTAGTATCGGCTATCGAAGCAGCCGGAAGCAATATGGCCGGTATTGTTAAAACCCTGGCCGAACGTGAATAATCATTAACAGGAAAACAAAATTTTAATTATAATCAATCATGGCAGAATTGAAACAAATGGCAGAAGCCATTGCTAATCTCACCATTAAAGAAGCTATTGAGTTAGCAAACATCCTCAAAGACGAATACGGAATTGAACCCGCCGCCGCTGCTGTTGCAGTTGCCGCAGCTCCCGGAGCTGCCGGACCTGCTGCTGAAGCAGAACAAACCCAATTTGATGTAATACTTACCTCGGCCGGACAAGCCAAGCTGCAAGTTATCAAAGTGGTTAAGGAAATTACCGCTCTCGGACTCAAGGAATCCAAAGATCTGGTTGACGGTGCTCCCAAGGCTATAAAGGAAAAAGTAAGCAAGGCCGAGGCTGAACAAATCAAATCACAAATTGAAGAGGCAGGCGGCGAAGTTGAAATTAAATAAACTCTCTTCCCGTACAAATCGGGAACGGTACCAGGTTTAGGACCCCCAAGGGGTTCTAAGCCTTTTTGTCGTTAAAACGTTTATTTTCAACTAATCCTTAAAAAATGCCTCAAAGAGCTAATATTCAGCGAATTAATTTCGCAAAATCAAAAACCCTCCTTGATCATCCAGATTTTTTGGAGGTACAATTGAAATCTTTCCAGGATTTCTTCCAGCTGGAGACAACACCGGAAAACAGGAAAAATGAAGGATTGTTTAAGGTATTTCAGGAAAATTTTCCCATAACCGATACCCGCAACAATTTTGTTCTGGAATTCATAGACTATTTTATTGATCCGCCTCGTTATTCCATTGAGGAGTGTCTTGACAGGGGGCTGACATACAGCGTCCCCCTAAAGGCTAAACTTAAACTTTACTGCACCGATCCTGAACACGAGGATTTTGAAACGATCATACAGGACGTGTACCTGGGAACCATTCCTTACATGACACCAAGGGGAACCTTTATAATCAATGGTTCCGAACGCATCGTCGTATCACAGCTTCACCGTTCCCCGGGCGTGTTTTTCGGACAAAGTATACATACCAACGGGACAAAACTTTATTCTGCCCGTATCATCCCGTTCAAGGGATCATGGATTGAATTCGCAACGGACATCAATAACGTGATGTACGCATATATTGACAGGAAAAAGAAACTTCCTGTCACAACCCTCCTTCGTGCCATTGGATTTGAAAGTGACAAGGATATCCTGGAAATATTCGGTCTGGCCAATGAAGTCAAAGTGACCCGGGCCAATCTGAAAAAGAACCTGGGCAGACAGCTGGCTGCACGGGTGCTGAAATCCTGGGTAGAAGATTTTGTAGACGAAGATACCGGGGAAGTTGTTACCATAGAACGTAATGAGATCATTCTGGACAGGAAGACCATCCTGGAAGAGGAACACATTGAACTGATCCTCGACTCCAGCACGGCTACCATCCTGCTGCATAAGGAAGATGCCAACGTGGGAGATTATGCCATCATCCACAATACCCTTCAGAAGGATCCATGCAACTCGGCTAAAGAAGCCGTCATATACATATACAGGCAATTACGCAACTCCGAACCACCAGACGATGCAACAGCACTGGATGTGATCGACAAGCTCTTCTTTTCATCCAAACGATATGACCTGGGTGATGTTGGACGTTACCGCCTGAACCGCAAACTGAGCCTGAACACTCCTTCGGATATCAAGGTTTTGACCAAGGAAGATATCATAGCCATAATAAGCCACCTGATACAGCTGATCAATTCAAAAGCCACAGTGGACGATATTGACCACCTGAGCAACCGCCGCATACGTACTGTGGGAGAACAGCTGGCAAATCAGTTCAGCGTTGGTCTTTCCCGTATGGCCCGCACTATCAGGGAAAGAATGAATGTACGCGACAACGAGGTGTTTACACCCATAGACCTTATCAATGCCAAGACACTGTCCTCGGTCATAAACTCGTTCTTTGGGACATCACAGCTGTCCCAGTTCATGGACCAGACAAACCCGCTGGCAGAAATGACACACAAGCGCCGTCTTTCGGCTCTTGGCCCTGGCGGGCTCTCAAGAGACCGCGCCGGATTTGAAGTACGCGACGTTCACTACACCCACTACGGAAGACTGTGTCCCATAGAGACACCGGAAGGCCCCAATATCGGCCTTATTTCTTCCCTGTGCGTCTATGCCCGTATCAACGACCTGGGATTCATAGAGACACCTTACCGTAAAGTCGAAGACGGAAAGGTGGACCTGTCTGCCAAAGGTTACATTTACATGAGTGCTGAAGAGGAAGAAGAACGTATGGTGGCTCAGGCCAATGTGAACCTGGATGATGACGGGATGATCCTGGATGAAAGGATCAAATGCCGTTACGAAGCAGATTATCCTGTGGTCACCAAAGAAGATGTGCACCTGATAGACGTCTCACCCAACCAGATAGCATCCATAGCCGCTTCGCTCATTCCTTTCCTGGAACATGACGATGCAAACAGGGCCCTCATGGGATCCAACATGATGCGCCAGGCCGTGCCTCTTATCAGCCCGGAAGTTCCTATTGTTGGGACTGGCCTTGAAAGTACCGTCACTAAAGACAGCCGCACGCAGATCACTGCCGAGGGCAAGGGTGAAGTCGTGTTTGTAGATGCCAATGAGATACACATTCGTTACGAAAGGACCGACGATGAAAAATTCGTAAGCTTCAGCCCGGATATCACCGTCTACAAGCTCCCGATATACAGGAAAACAAACCAGAATACCTCTGTCAACCTGAAACCATTGGTAAGAAAGGGTCAAAAAGTGGTCCAGGGACAGATCCTGACGGAAGGATATGCCACCCAGAACGGAGAACTTGCCCTGGGACGCAACCTGAAAGTGGCTTTCATGCCCTGGAAAGGGTATAATTTTGAAGATGCCATTGTCCTTTCGGAAAGGATGCTGCGCGAAGACGTGTTCACTTCTATCCATGTGGATGAATACATAATGGAAGTCCGTGATACAAAGCGTGGTATGGAAGAACTGACCAGCGACATACCCAACGTTTCGGAAGAAGCCACGAAAAACCTGGACGAAAATGGGATCATCCGCATAGGTGCTTACATTGAACCGGGAGACATCCTCATAGGAAAGATCACGCCAAAAGGCGAAAGTGATCCTTCCCCTGAAGAAAAGTTGCTTCGTGCCATTTTCGGAGACAAAGCAGGAGATGTGAAGGATGCTTCACTCAAAGCATCCCCTTCCCTTTACGGTACTGTAATTGAAAAACGACTTTTCTCTCGCGTGATGAAAGAGGGAACCAAGAAGATCAAGCCTATTGCCAAGATGCAGATACAGCAGGCAGACGAGAAATTCAAAGCCCGCTTTGACAAGCTTGAGAAAAGCTTCCTGGACAAACTGGAATCCCTGCTCAAGGATAAAATATCACCGGGTATCACCAATCTCTACGGAGAGATGGTCATTCCAAAGGACAGCCGTTTCACCAGGGAAATCATTTCGGGTATTTCCTACGAGAATGTGAATCCGACCAAATGGACCAATGATAAACACACCAATACCCTTATCAGAAAACTGATAAACAATTATCTGATCAGCTTCAAGGAGCTTGATGCGGAACTTAAGCGTGTCAAATACAGCCTTACCATTGGTGACGAACTCCCCACCGGGATCATGCAGCTTGCAAAGGTTTACATTGCCAAGAAGCGTAAGATCCGTGTAGGAGATAAAATGGCCGGCCGACACGGGAACAAGGGCATTGTAGCTAAAGTCGTGCGCGACGAAGACATGCCTTTCCTGGATGATGGCTCCATAGTGGATGTTGTCCTTAATCCCCTGGGTGTTCCTTCCCGTATGAACCTGGGACAGATTTATGAAACAGTGCTGGGCTGGGCCGGAAAAGAACTCGGCCTTACTTTCTCTTCTCCCATCTTTGATGGCGCATCACTGGAAGAGATCACGCACTATACCGATAAAGCCAACGTGCCCAAATATGGCAAGACATACCTGCGCGACGGAGGTACGGGTGATTATTTTGACCAGCCGGCAACCGTGGGTATGATCTACATGCTCAAACTGGGACATATGGTGGACGATAAGATGCATGCCCGTTCAATAGGTCCCTATTCACTCATTACCCAGCAACCCCTGGGTGGTAAAGCCCAGTTCGGGGGACAACGGTTTGGGGAGATGGAGGTTTGGGCCCTGGAAGCATTCGGTGCAGCCAATATCCTTCAGGAGATCCTGACAGTCAAATCGGACGACGTGGCCGGAAGGTCCCGTGCCTATGAGTCCATTGTCAAAGGGGATACCATGCCTGCAGCAGGGATTCCCGAATCACTGAATGTATTGCTCCATGAATTGCGCGGTCTGGGACTGAGCGTTAACCTGGAATAAAAATTTGATTATGGCTTACAAGAAAGATAGCAAGTTAAAAAGCAACTTCAAGAAAATCACCATAGGACTGGCTTCTCCGGAAGAAATCCTGGACATGTCACATGGAGAAGTATTAAAGCCGGAAACCGTTAACTACCGTACTTACAAACCGGAGCGCGACGGGTTGTTCTGCGAACGCATATTCGGCCCTTCAAAGGATTACGAGTGCCACTGCGGTAAATACAAACGCATACGTTATCGTGGTATCACCTGTGACCGTTGCGGGGTGGAAGTAACCGAGAAAAAAGTGCGCAGGGAGCGCATGGGACACATATCACTGGTTGTTCCCATAGCTCATATATGGTATTTCAGATCGACCCCGAACAAGATAGGTTACCTGCTCGGGATCCCTTCCAAAAAACTTGAAGCTATCATATATTATGAAAGATACGTGGTCATTCAGCCCGGCATCAAAGCCCAGGACGGTATCAATGAGCTGGATTTCCTCACAGAAGAGGAATACCTGAACGTACTGGATACCCTCCCCAGGGAAAATCAGATGCTGGACGATGAAGACCCCAACAAATTCATAGCTGGGATGGGAGCCGAAGCCATTTACAAACTCCTTGTCCGTCTGAATCTGGATGATCTTTCCTATGACCTGCGTCACAAGGCAGATGTGGAAACCTCGCAGCAGAGAAAAGCTGATGCGCTGAAAAGGCTCAACATCATTGAAGCTTTCCGCGACTCCAAAGAGATCAACAAACCGGAATGGATGATTATGAAAGTGATCCCTGTGATCCCTCCCGATCTGCGGCCACTTGTTCCTCTTGATGGAGGTCGTTTTGCCACATCGGACCTGAATGATCTGTACCGTCGGGTGATCATCCGGAACAACCGCCTCAAAAGGCTGATAGAGATCAAAGCCCCGGAAGTGATCCTTAGGAATGAGAAGAGGATGTTGCAGGAGGCCGTTGACTCCCTGTTTGACAACTCCAGGAAGTCCAATGCCGTTAAAACGGAAGCCAACAGAACCCTTAAATCCTTATCTGACAGTTTAAAGGGAAAACAGGGCCGTTTCCGTCAGAACCTGCTTGGTAAACGCGTGGACTACTCGGCCCGTTCAGTCATTGTGGTAGGTCCAGAATTGAATATGCACGAATGCGGTCTGCCCAAAGATATGGCGGCTGAACTGTACAAACCGTTCATCATCAGAAAACTCATTGAAAGAGGTATCGTCAAGACCGTTAAATCCGCCAAGAAGATTGTGGACCGGAAAGATCCCATGATCTGGGATATCCTCGAAAATGTGATGAAAGGACATCCTGTGCTGCTGAACCGTGCCCCTACCCTGCACCGTCTGGGTATCCAGGCATTCCAGCCCAAGCTTATCGAGGGTAAAGCCATCCAGCTTCACCCCCTGGCATGTACCGCTTTCAATGCCGACTTTGACGGCGACCAGATGGCCGTGCACCTGCCCCTTGGCCATGCAGCTATTCTGGAAGCGCAAATGCTCATGCTCGGCTCTCATAACATCCTGAATCCGGCAAATGGTGCCCCCATTACCGTTCCTTCACAGGACATGGTGCTTGGCCTGTACTATATCACCAAATTGAAAAGCAAGGCCAAGGGAGAAGGAATGACCTTCTACAGCCCGGAAGAAGTGATCATCGCCTACAACGAAAAGGTTGCGGACATGCACGCACGCATCAAGCTCCGTCTGAATAAGACCATAGTCCGTTATTTCAAGGATGAGAGCAATCCTTCCGGTATAACCTCCACTTTCATGGCAGATCCGGCAACCGGGAATCACATTATTGACACATCGGTAGGTCGTGTTCTCTTTAACCAGGTGGTACCGAAGGAGGTGGGATACATAAACATGATCCTGACCAAAAAATCCCTGCGTGATATCATCAATCTGGTCCTTAAGGAAACCGGAGTGGCACGTACGGCTCAATTCCTTGACAACATCAAGGAAATTGGATATAGCATGGCCTACAAGGGCGGACTTTCCTTCAACCTGGACGATGTCCTGGTACCAGAAGAAAAAGCAACCCTGATCAATAAAGCCTATGAGGAAGTAGAGCAAATAAGGGAAAATTACAATTTGGGATTCCTTGCCAACAACGAACGTTACAACAAGGTGGTGGACACGTGGACCACTGTCAACGTGCGTCTTTCAAACATTGTGGAGGAAAAGCTCAAGGAAGACAAAGAAGGGTTCAATCCCATATACATGATGCTGGATTCCGGAGCACGCGGATCCAAGGAACAGATCCGGCAGTTATCCGGTATGCGTGGTCTGATGGGTAAACCTCAGAAATCGGGAGCTTCCAGTGCCGAAATCATTGAAAACCCCATTCTGGCCAATTTCAAGGAAGGTTTGTCCGTTCTGGAATACTTCATTTCCACCCACGGTGCCCGTAAAGGGCTGGCAGATACCGCTCTGAAAACAGCAGATGCCGGTTACCTGACACGCCGCCTTGTGGATGTATCGCATGATGTGATCATTAACGAAGAAGACTGCGGGACACTGCGTGGGCTTGTGGCAACTGCCATCAAGAATAAAGACAAGATTGTCGAGTCTCTCTATGACCGTATCCTGGGACGTACCAGCGTACACGATATATTTGACCCCCTCAATGGAAAATTGATCCTGGAATCTGGAGAAGAGATAACGGAAGACGTAGCCGACCAGATATCCAGACTTCCCATTGAGCAGGTGGAAATACGCAGCGTGCTGACCTGTGAATCAAAGAAAGGTGTCTGCGCGAAATGCTACGGAAGGAACCTGGCCACCGGTCGTATGGTGGAAAAAGGTGAAGTAGTGGGAGTGGTTGCAGCCCAGTCTATTGGAGAACCTGGAACACAGCTGACCCTGAGAACTTTCCACCAGGGAGGTACCGCTTCGACCTTCCAGTCTGAAAGCGAGATCGTGGCCCGTTATAACGGTATCCTGGAGATAGATGAGCTGAGAACCCTCAATAAGGTTTCCCCAACTGGCGAAACCCAGACCATCGTTATTGGCAGAACTGCAGAAATGCGTATTGTTGACAGTAACACACGCATAACACTATCTACCTACAACATACCTTACGGGGCGAACCTGTATTTCAAAGACGGGGATGAAGTAAGGGAAAAGGATAAAATCTGCGAATGGGACGCCTATAATGCAGTGACCATAGCCGAACTTGACGGGACAGTTGCTTTTGACAGCCTGATTGAAGGCGTTACCTACCGCGAGGAAGCAGCCGATGAATATTTCCTCCACAGGGACAAGGTGATCATAGAAAGCCGCGACAGATCACGCAACCCGACCCTTAAGATCATGAAAAACAATGTGGAACTCAAGCAGTACAACCTGCCTGTGGGAGCCCATATCATGGTTAATGAAAAACAGGAGATCAAAGCCGGGGATATATTGGTCAAGATTCCGCGTGCCATTGGAAAATTAAGGGATATCACCGGGGGTCTGCCCCGTGTGACCGAGCTGTTCGAGGCACGTAACCCATCCAACCCGGCCATTGTTTCCGAGATTGACGGAGAAGTCCTGATGGGAAGGATCAAGAGAGGGAACCGCGAGATAATCATCCGCTCAAAAACAGGAGAGGAAAAGAAATACCTGGTACCCTTGTCCAAACAGATCCTTGTCCAGGAGAACGACTACGTCCGTGCAGGAATGGCCCTTTCCGAAGGCGCTATCTCCCCCACCGATATCCTGTTGATCCAGGGACCCACCCGTGTACAGGAATACATTGTCAACGAAATCCAGAGTGTATACCGTAACGAGGGCGTCAAGATCAACGATAAGCACTTTGAGGTCATCGTCCGCCAGATGATGCGCAAAGTAGAAATTGTTGATCCGGGAGACACCCGTTTCCTGCCCGAGCAATTGGTAGACAAATGGGAATTCATGCAGGAAAACGATAGCATCTTTGATAAGAAGATCATTACCGATGCGGGAGATTCCCAGGAACTCAAACCAGGCCAGATGGTTACCGTCCGTCAATTGAGAGATGAAAATTCCACCCTCAAACGGAAAGACCTCAAGCCGGTTCAGTCCAGGGATGCCATACCGGCCACATCAAACCAGATATTACAGGGTATTACACGTGCAGCCTTGAGGACAAATAGTTTCATGTCGGCTGCCTCATTCCAGGAAACGACCAAGGTGTTATCGGAAGCTGCCATATTTGGCAAAAGCGACACACTGGAAGGCTTGAAGGAAAATGTGATCTGCGGTCACCTGATCCCTGCCGGTACTGGTCAGCGGGAATTTGAAAATATTTTGGTTACTTCGTTCTCGGACTATAAAAAAATGGTTGAAGAACGAACCTTACCCAAATAATCATGTTTTTTATTACAAATAATCAATAATAAGGGCGCATGCCCTTATTATTTTTTATACATTTGCCTGAATTAATAACAAATCAATATTTCAGCTCTATGCCGCATAAAGTAATCGATGTTCAGGATGTTGTAATTCGCTTTTCCGGAGACTCCGGTGACGGGATGCAATTGACAGGATCCCTGTTTGCCGACACTGCTGCCGTTTTTGGTAATGATATCACAACTTTCCCGGATTTTCCTTCCGAGATTAGGGCCCCCCAGGGTACCCTGTCCGGAGTGTCGGGATTCCAGGTACACATTGGGAGCAGCGCCATATATACTCCCGGGGATTATTGTGACGTGCTGGTTGCCATGAATCCTGCTGCCCTCAAGGCAAACGTAAAATGGCTGAAACCCAACGCAACGATAATCGTAGACATAGACACCTTCGAAAAGAAGGGCCTTGAAAAAGCCGGCTTCACTACCGATGATGCCTTTGACGAGCTCAATATCCAGCGCTATAATATAATAGCACCTCCCATCACAACCCTGACAAAAGAAGCTTGCATTGCCTGCAGCATCGATCCCAAGACGGGAATCCGTTGCAAGAATATGTTTGCACTGGGAATTTGCTACTTCCTTTACAATATGCCTCTCAAGCATACTGAAACATATATCAATAAGAAATTTGCCAGAAATCCGGATCTGATAAATATCAATTTAAGAATACTTAAGGATGGGTATAATTATGCCGGTAACATCCAGGCCATAGCCGACACATACCATGTTAAGCCTTCCAGGCATGAACCGGGCCTTTACCGCAACATCAACGGGAACCGGGCCATAGCCTGGGGTTTGATGGCTGCTTCGGAGAAATCGGGCAGACCTCTATTTTGCGGCTCCTACCCTATTACACCTGCCACGGCGATCCTGGAAGAACTTGCCATTCATAAGTATCTTGGCGTAAAAACACTGCAATGTGAAGATGAGATAGCCGGTATCTGTACCGCTATCGGAGCCTCATATGCAGGATCTCTGGCTGTAACTTCCACTTCCGGGCCCGGCCTTTCTTTGAAATCCGAGGCACTTGGCCTTGCCGTTATGGCAGAATTGCCGCTGGTAGTGATTAATGTTCAACGGGCCGGACCTTCAACAGGTATCCCCACAAAAACCGAACAGACAGACCTGAACCAGGCACTTTACGGTCGTAACGGGGAATGCCCCGTGGCAATAATGGCACCGCACTCGCCGTCACATTGTTTTGTCACTGCTTTTTTTGCAGCCAAATATGCCCTGGAACACCAGATGCCTGTAATCGTCCTTTCTGAAGGATTTCTTGGGAACGGCTCAGAACCGTGGAAAATTCCGGACATGAACGATTACCCGGCAATCAACCCTCCCATTGTTACCGAGCTGGATCCCGATGAACCATATTTCTATCCTTTCAAACGCAATCCCGAAACGCTGGCAACACGCTGGGCATTGCCCGGGACACCCAACCTTGAACACCGGGTGGGTGGCCTGGAAAAAAACCATAGGGGTGCTGTCTCGTCAGATCCCCTGGTTCACGAACAAATGGTAACTGAAAGGGCAGAAAAGGTAGCCCGTCTTGCCCGCTACATTCCCCGGCAGCAGATTATCGGAGAACAGGAGGGAGATATACTGATGGTGAGCTGGGGAGGCACCTATGGACATATGTTGAGTGCCGAAAGCCAGTTACAGGCGGAAGGTATAAAAGTGGGTCTGGCACATTTCGATTACATCAGACCGCTACCCATCAATACGGAAGATGTGTTGAAACGCTTTAAGAAGATCATTGTTTTTGAACTCAATAGCGGACATTTTGCCAATTACCTGAGAGCTCAGTACCCTCAGTTCTCATACCTGCAATACAACAAGATTCAGGGTCAGCCATTTATTGTAGCAGAAATAACAGAAGCCATCAAAAAGATAGTAAAATGAATTACACTCCTCAGGATTTCAAATCAGACCAAGAAGTGAAATGGTGTCCCGGGTGCGGGGACCATGCCGTTTTGGCGTCCATACAGCGTGCCTTGCCGGAGATCAGTGAAGCTTTGGGGTACTCTAAGGAAAGGTATGTGTTTGTGTCAGGAATAGGTTGCTCCTCTCGTTTTCCATATTACATGAAAACATATGGATTTCATGGGATCCACGGTCGTGCCGCTGCCATTGCCACAGGGATAAAAGTAGCCAACCCTACACTTTCTGTATGGGAAATGACCGGAGACGGAGATTCCCTGGCTATTGGGGGAAACCACCTGATCCATGCAATCAGAAGGAATATCGACATCAATATAGTGTTGTTCAACAACCGTATTTACGGCCTGACCAAGGGCCAGTATTCGCCAACATCCAAATGGGGAACCCAAACCAAGACATCCCCCTATGGAACGGTTGAACATCCCTTTAATCCCGGAGCCCTTGCCATGGGTGCGCGTGGAACCTTTTTTGCCCGTACTCTTGACATGGAGCTTCAATTGACCCGTGATATCATGGTGGAAGCAGCAAAACACGATGGTACCGCTTTAGTGGAGGTACTGCAGAACTGTGTCATATTCAATGATAAAACCCACTCCGTTATCTCTGACAAGGAGGTAAGGGCAGAACGCACCATTTTGCTCCGCCACGGAGAGCCCATGTTATTTGGAAAAGACAGGAATAAGGGCCTGGTCCTGGACGGGATCAGGTTGAGAGCTGTTACCCTCGGGCAGGATGGGGTGACCATGGATGATATTCTGGTCCACAATGCAGAGGAACAAAACCATGGCCTCCACATGATGCTGTGCGAGATGGAGTGGCCGGAACTTCCTGTTGCCCTTGGGGTGATCCGCCGCGTTAAGGATCGTACATACGACGATATGGTTCGGGATCAGCTTACGGAAGTAGCCAACAAATCTGAAATCCACTGTATGAACGACATGCTGAGAAGCGGTGGAGATACCTGGGTTGTAGAATAATTGTTAACTATCAATAATCACTTAATTCATTTATAATTATGAAAGCAAAAGAAATAATGTCTGCTCTTGAGGCCAAATACGGGCACGAGAAAGAGTACCTGCAAGCAGTTCACGAAGTTTTGGAATCCATTGAAGATGTTTACAACCAACATCCTGAATTTGAAAAAGCCAGAATCATTGAGCGTCTTGTAGAGCCTGACAGGATTTTCACATTCAGGGTCACCTGGGTAGACGACAAAGGAGAGGTACAGGTCAACACGGGCTACCGTGTCCAGTACAACAATGCCATCGGGCCGTACAAAGGAGGTATTCGCTTTCACCGTTCGGTGAACCTTTCCATCCTTAAATTCCTTGGATTTGAGCAGATATTCAAAAACGCACTGACCTCCTTACCCATGGGTGGTGGTAAAGGCGGTTCTGATTTTGACCCGCGCGGCAAATCGGCAAACGAAATGATGCGCTTTTGCCAGGCTTTTATGACCGAGCTTTGGAGACATATTGGTCCTGACACTGACGTTCCTGCCGGTGATATCGGAGTGGGAGCACGCGAGGTTGGTTATATGTACGGATGGTATAAAAAACTGGCACATGAACATACGGGTGTTCTGACAGGGAAAGGACTTACATGGGGAGGTTCCCTTATCCGTCCGGAAGCCACAGGTTATGGCGGTGTTTATTTTGTTGAGCATATGCTTCAGGCTTTAGGCCAGAACATCAAAAACAAAACCGTTGCCATATCCGGTTTCGGAAACGTTGCCTGGGGTGCTGCCCAAAAGGCCCACGAACTGGGAGCCAAGGTGATCACCATATCAGGACCTGATGGTTACGTTTACGACAAAGACGGCATGAATGAAGAAAAGATCGCCTATATGCTGGATTTGCGTGCCAGCGGTAACGATATTGTAGCTCCCTATGCAGAAAAATTCCCCGGTGCTGTATTCCATGCAGGCAAGAAACCCTGGGAAGTTAAAGTGGACATTGCCATGCCTTGTGCTACCCAGAACGAACTCAACGAAGATGACGCCAAAAAACTGATAGCCAACAAGGTGATGATGGTTGCCGAAGTTTCCAATATGGGTTGTACACCCCAGGCCATTGAAGCTTTCCAACATGCAAAAGTTAGCTTTGCCCCCGGTAAGGCAGTGAACGCCGGCGGAGTGGCTACCTCGGGACTGGAAATGACACAGAACGCAGCTCACCTGAGCTGGACTGCAGAAGAGGTTGATGCCAAACTGCACCAGATCATGTCAAGCATACATCAGGCTTGTGTTGAGCATGGCAAGCAGAAAGATGGCTATATCAATTATGTAAAAGGCGCCAATATTGCAGGGTTCATGAAAGTTGCCCGTGCAATGCTTGAACAGGGAGTGATATAGTCATGTTCAGACTGGGCCTTGATTTTGGTTCTACACTGACTAAAATGGCTCTGATAAAGCCTGGGGTTAAGGATAAGCCTTTTCCCCAGGCTGTTTTTAAATATAAAACAAACGATCATCCCGGCGATTTCCATAATGCACTGGTAGATTTCCTGAAGCGCGAGAATATACCTCCGGACGCCATTGAGCACATATCGGCTACAGGAACCCACGCCAATATGGCAAAGGACAATATCCTGGGAATCCCTGTTAACAAAGTTCCGGAAGTGGAATCCATCGGCCTTGGCGGCCTGGCTCTGAGTGGACTGGACGAGGCTCTTGTGGTGAACATGGGAACAGGCACCACCTATGTTGATGCCACTGCCGAAGGCATCCATCACCTGGGGGGCACCGGTATGGGAGGCGGAACGCTGACCGGGCTGGGCCAGTGTATTCTTGGGACCTCCTCGGTTCGGGAGATTGTCCGGTTGGCCGGGCACGGAAAACTGGAAAATGTTGACTTGCTGATAAGTGATATAACAGACCAGGAATTGCAAAATCTCCCCCCAATCCTGACAGCAGCCAATTTCGGGAAACTCGCCCATCAGCTCTATGCAAAACAAGCCTCCCTGGCAGGTAAGGAGGATCTGGCCCGTGCTTTGATAAACCTTGTGTTACAGGTTATAGGAAGCATGGCCGTGATGGTATGCAAAGGATCTAACAGGAGAAACGTGGTATTTGTGGGAACCCTGACGAGCCTGCCCCAAATCGGGGAAACCTATTCCATATTCTCGAAGGTATACGGCCTCCAGTTCATAGTTCCCAGATTTTCGGTATATGGTACGGCTTTAGGCAGTACGCTTGTATCTGCGGAAGAAGTATAAAACAAATCCTTTTCCCCGTCAGGGACACCACCTGATAATAATCCGTTATTTGTGAGCAGGTTTTTTACACGGCGGGCAACTGCAGGTGCCGGATCGACAATCACCACGCCGGGTCCGGCTATGCTGCGGATAACCGGTATCAGGAACGGGTAATGAGTACATCCAAGGACCAGGTGGTCGACACCTTCATCCAGCATCGGCTGGATGGTTTTTCTGACCATTTCACGGGTAGCCGGCGTATCCAGGTCTCCCCGTTCAACCGCTCCGACCCAGCCTTCCCCCACCCTTTCAATAACTTTTACCTGACCGCCAAAAGTTGCCAGGGTCCTGTTGTACAGTCTTCCCTTGAAAGTTCCCGGGGTAGCCAGCACTCCCACAATTCCGGTATGTGTATGCAATACGGCGGGCTTTACGGCGGGTTCCATACCTACCACGGGTATGCCGGTGAAAGTCGAACGCAAGGTTTCAATAGCGGCAGCCGTAGCTGTGTTGCAGGCAATCACTATCATCTTGCAGTTATGTGACAGGAAAAAAAGCGAGATGAGTATGCACCGGTGCCTTATCTCTTCCACTGGCAGAGAACCGTAAGGACAATAAGCCTTATCTGCAACATAAATGAGGCGCTCCCCTGGGAGAAGCGCCTTGATAAGGTTGAGAACGCCCAGCCCACCTATGCCGGAATCCATTATTCCAATGGGCGAACTGTTCATAGGATCAATTTTCTTATTGTGCCTCCATTCCGGGTAATTGGGTAGGAGCCACTTTTTCGGCCGGAATACCTAATTCGTTTTTAGTCATAGGCAATATATTGACGCTTACTTTCTCATCAAAAAAGATAACGCCTCCGGCAGAAAGATCAAATATATAAGTAAATCCATTATCCTTTGCCACCTTGGCTATGGCTGCATTGGCTTTCTGGAAAACTGGCGAAAGGAAAATCTGTTGCATTTGCTGATACTCCTGCTGTGCTGTCTGGTTAAACTGTTCCAGGCGTTGCTGGATTTCTAAAAGTTCACGTTGTTTAGCTTCAAGCACCGCAGCTGTCCATGTGGCTTGTTTCTGCTGATAGGCGTTGACTTTGGATTGGTACTCCTGTTGCATATCGGCCATGGTTTGTTCAACCTCGTTTGTATAATTCTGCAATTTGATCAGGGCAGAATCCCTTTCAGGCATCAAACCAATCAGTTCCTGGGAGTTGATGTGCCCGAATTTGAGGTTTTGTGCAGAAGAGGTTCCAATTATACAAGTCAACAAAAAAAGGACGGTGGAAATACGTTTCATAAGTTCATGGTTTATAAAGAATACAAATGTACAAAAAAATTACCTGACACCCTGTAATCTTGCAATAACCAGATCACTTATGTCTGTCTGTGGAGCATAATAAATAACACCCATACCTGACGCAATGTCCAGGACCATACTGTATCCCTGGCTTTCAGCAATTTGACGCACTGTATCCTGCATGCGTTCCTGGATGGGTTTGAAGAGCACTTCCGATGTTTTGGCCAGTGTTCCTTCCTGTCCAAAATACTGTTCCTGTAATGCCTTTACTTCCTTTTCCCTGTCAAGGATCTGTTGTTCGTAAATACGTCTCTGCTGTGCAGTAAGGTCTGCTTTATCTTTCTGGTACTGCTGGAACATTTCTTCCAGGGCGTCGTACTCAGCCTGCAGCTTTTCCTGGTATTGTTCCTGCAACCTGGCAATCTGTTCCTGGGCAGAAGTATACTCGGGCAATGCACTGAGTATGTTTTGGGAATGGATAATTGCATATTTCTGGGCATAAAGACTGCCTGCGACCATGCAAATCATTAAAAATAAAACCATTCTTTTCATAATACTGATGTTTAAAATTGTTGTCCAATCATGAAATGGAAATTCGATCCGCCTTTCTTTCCGCTAAAATCGGTATCGAACCCATATCCCCAGTCGATCCCCAACAGACCGACCATGGGTAGATAAACCCTTACGCCGACTCCTGCTGCTCGCTTTATGGAAAAGGGATTAAAATCACGTATGTCACTCCAACAGTTCCCTCCTTCCAGGAACAGAAGAGCATAGATAGTTGATTGTGGCTGCAATATCACAGGATAACGCAATTCTACGGTGAACCTTGTATACACGCGTCCAGCGTAAGCATCGTTAATGGTAGGTGTGAGTGAATAGTTGTTGTAACCACGCTGGGATATGATATCGGCTCCATATGTGTTGTAACCGCTCATACCGTCGCCTCCGAGCATAAAACCCTCAAAAGGCGAATAGCCGAGCTTGTGACTGTAATAGCCCAGATAGCCGAAATTGGCCCTGGTCATCAGGACCAGGTCTCCGATAAGCCGCGTGTACAGATTTGCATCGAAAGTCCACTTATGGTACTCGATCCAACGGTACCGCTGCGGATCGGTCATAGATGCGTAATCCGTATTCTTATCCCTGAAAAGGGAATAGGGAGGTGTCACCTGCAATCCGAATTTGAGGTCTGATCCCTGGCGGGGATATATGATCTGGTCTGTTGAATTGCGCTGCAGTGTGATACTGTAATCAATTATGTTGGATTGCCCGTCGGTGAACATGAAATAGTAACCCCAGTCCTGCAGATTGTATCGTTTGATATCCAGCTGATTGTAAAATACAAAGTAATTGTCTGGCCATTTTAGCCTCGTTCCCAGGCCGATGCCCAGCCCGTAAACTTCCATGAACTGGTCGTTGGTCAGGTAATAGTAAGTAGAAGCGGTTTGCCTTGTATAATAAATGCTAGTACTGAATGACGTGGGTTTTTTTCCGGTCAGCCAGGGCTCCACAAAATTGACGCTCAGAGCCATATAGTAAGTGCCGTTTGTCTGAAACCTGAGGGAGAGAGTCTGTCCGTCTCCCAGGGGAACGGGACGCCATGCCTGCTTGTCAAAAAGGCGCTTAATAGAGAAATTATTAAAACTGATACCCACGGTTCCCACAAAGGTGTTGCCACCCCAGCCGCCGGCAATTTCAAACTGGCTGTCGGGTTTTTCTGTCACATTATAGATGATGTCGACCGTGTTGTTCACCTGGTTGGGAACCACATTGAAACCGCTCCCCATCTGCATGATGGCTTCCTGGTCAAAGTGACCCATAGAGGCAATTTCCCTGATAGACCTCTCCAGTTCTGTCTGGCTGAACAAGTAGCCGGGCCGGGTAAAAACCTGCCTGCGGATGATTTTTTCATTGGAGACGTTATTGCCATTGATGATGATATGGTTATAAGTGGCCGGCTTGCCTTCGAATATTCTCATCTCCACATCTACCGAATCCTGTTCTATATTGACCTCAATGGGAACAACCCTGAAAAAAAGATAGCCCTGATCCTTGTAAATCTGGGAAACGTTTGATTGCTGCAGTTTCCCGCCGCCAAACAACCTTTCCTCCATGGTAACCACATCATACACATCTCCCTTTCCGATCCTGAGGACTGAGTTCAGCATTTCTCCGGTGTATTGTGTGTTTCCTGTCCATGTTATATTCCGGAAGTAATATTTTTTCCCTTCATCTATATGGATATCTATTCCCAGATTGCCCGGATCGATAAAATATATGGAATCTTTTGTTATGCGTGCATCACGGTATCCAAGTTCATGGAATTTCTGCAACAGGAGCGTCTTGTCGTTCTGGAATTCCTTTTCGTCGAATTTCTTGCTGAAAAAGAAGTTGTACAACCTTTTGTCCTTTGTCTTCTTCATAGCAAACCTCATCTTCAGGAGTGACAACTGATCACTCCCAAGGAAATTGATCTGCTTTATGCGTACTTTTTGATTACGTTCCACATGAAACGTAACCTGTACAGCATTTTTGATGGTCGTATCCTCTTGGTGAGTTGCCGTTACCCGGGCATTGAGAAAACCTTTTTCAACAAAGTATTTCCTGATGATATCACTGGAGGATTTTACGACATATTCTGACAATTCACTGCCCCTTCGTAACCTGACACGTTCTTCGATATCAGTCTGCTCTCCCTTCTTCACACCATCGTACTTCCATTGAGATACCCGGGGACGTTCCGTTATGCTGATATTCAAATAGGCATTGTTGTTCACCAGGCTGTCTACATATACGGCCACATCGGAGAAAAAACGCTGCATAAACAGGCGTTTGACTATGGTTTTGAGTTCATCGCCAGGAATACTGATAGTGTCACCCAAAGCCAGGCCGGTCAGGGAAAGGATCTGATCCGCATTCAGATAATTTACACCGGTTACCTGCAAACCGGCAATGACACATTTCGTGGGGCTGGTATAATCAATAACCACAGAGCTCTGTTTCCTGCCTGTGGTATCAGTAGTAGCGGCTTGTTCCGTTACCTGGGCAAAAATTGGTAATACCAACAAAGAAAAGGTGATGCAGAAAAACAGGTGCTTCATTCAAAAGAAATTATATAGATTCTTCAATCTTTCCAAACCGTCTTTTTCTGTTACTGTAAGCGTTTAAGGCAGCTTCGAAGTCTGGTTTGCGAAAATCGGGCCAAAGTACGGGAGTAAAATACAATTCTGTATAGGCCATTTGCCATAGCATGAAATTGCTTATGCGCATTTCTCCGCTGGTCCGGATCATCAGATCGGGTTCGGGCACTCCGGCCGTGGAAAGGTAAGAGGAGAATACTTCCGGGGAAAGCAACTGCTCTGCAGGCGGATTTTCCTCCAGCAGACGTTTTACAGCCTGAAGAATATCCCACTTCCCGCTGTAATTTACCGCCACAATAAGGGTCATTCCTGTGTTGCCTGCTGTCTGGCGCATACAGTCATCCATACGCTTCAGGGCTTTATTATCAAGCTGTTCGCGATCACCTATGAAAACACAACGTATGTTGTTTTTCATCATCTTCGGCGTTTCATTGTGAATGGCGTTCACAATCACAGACATGATTGCATCGGTTTCGCTTTTTGGACGTCCCCAGTTTTCTTCCGAAAAAGCAAAAAGGCTCAGATAAGGAATACCTTTTTCTGCGGCATATTCAGTGGCTGCACGAACGGCTTCTACTCCCTGGCGGTGTCCTACATTCCTTTCCAGACCCCGTGACAAGGCCCATCTCCCGTTCCCATCCATAATGATACAGACATGGTCCGGCAGTTTCTCTATTTGCTTAACCATAATTTTGACCTCCATCTCTCTTATCAAAGCCCATCATCAGTTTCTCCCTGAGCGTAGTAACAAAGTCATTCCCTTCAAAGGTCAGACTGGTTATGCTGAACCGGGCCTTTTTTACGATAAAACTGTAAGGCAGGTCCACAATCTCGGACCGGTTGTCCAAGTGCAACTGCGCATTGGGCGTGCGGCTCCTTACCTGGATTGCAAGGATTGCGTTGTCAGGAAAAACGATGGGTCTCACATTAAGGTTGTGAGGAGCAATGGGAGATAGTATGAGCACCCCGGATCCGGGAAAAACAATTGGTCCCCCAACGCTCAGGGAATAAGCTGTGGATCCCGTTGGTGTGGCAACAATGATACCATCGCCGCGATAAGTAGAAATCTGGCTGCCATTTATTTTAACATCGACTTCTATCATTGCCGAACTAAGTCTTTGGATGCAGATTTCATTGATGGCGTAAGGATAGATCCGCTTCTGCAGATCTTCCCGTTCTATGGTAAGCACGGTATGGCTTGTTGTGGAAAATTGCTTGTTCAAAACGGCATCAAAAAGATACCCGATAAAATCGGGGCCACATCCGGTCAGAAATCCCATCCTTCCAAAATTCACACCTGCCACAGGTACACCGGAATCCTTGACTATTTCCAGTGCTTCCAGAAACGTACCATCTCCCCCTACGGTAACCAGAAGATCGGTTCCGGCAGGTAAAATCTTGTCTTGCCCCAACATCTGGAAAGAAATGTCTTTCCTTTCGGGCAGGTGAAAGTCCTTTTTCAAATCCTTACCGTAAAAAACAACTTTCATATTTGTATTGCCGATAAGTTGGTTTACTTTTGCAACAAAGATAACCAATAATGACAAAACTGAGTGTCAACATAAATAAATTCGCCACCCTTCGCAATGCACGGGGTGGAAATATGCCGGATGTACTGAAAGCCGCTATTGATTGTGAACGATTTGGAGCACAGGGAATTACTGTCCACCCAAGACCGGACGAGCGTCATATCCGGTACCAGGATGCACGGGACATAAAACCCATTATAACCACAGAGTTCAATATTGAAGGAAATCCAATACCCTCATTCATACAATTGGTATTGGAGGTCAGGCCCGATCAGGTAACCCTTGTGCCCGACGCACACGATGCCATTACTTCCAACGCGGGATGGGACACAATACGTCACGCAAGCGAACTCAGGGAATGGGTAGGCCTTTTCAGGAATGCAGGCATAAGGACATCCCTGTTTGTAGATCCCAATCCGGATATGGTACGCGCGGCCGCCCTAACAGGAACTGACCGTGTGGAGCTCTATACAGAGGCTTATGCCCGGATGTATGACGCTGACAGGGAAAAAGCCATTGCACCATATATTGCCGCAGCAGAGGCAGCGGTCGACTGTTCCCTGGGATTGAATGCCGGACATGACCTGAACCTGACCAACATAAGCTATTTCAACAAAAACATCCCGGGTCTGCTGGAGGTCTCGATCGGGCATGCTCTCATATGTGAATCCATTTACCTGGGTCTGGAGAACACCATTCAGCTGTATTTACGGCATCTCTCTAATTTTTAATTATATTTACAGTTCTTATATTTTACATTATGAAGAAGTCATCACTGATAATTACTATCTTACTGGCATTGGCCATTGCCGCACTCTATGTTTTACACTTTACGGGAATAGGTACGGGAAAGCCCGTTGCAGACAAAGACGATATGCAGGGCAGCGAAACCCTCTCCGGAAGTATCGTATATATACGTATTGATTCCCTCCTAAATGCCTACGATTTTTTCCTTGAACTCCAGGCTGACCTTGCTGCAAAAGCCCGCATTGTTAAAGAAGACCTTAACAAGAAAGGACGTGCCTTTGAGAACGATGTGACGAATTTCCAAGATAAAGTGCAAAAAGGACTCATAACAAGAGCCCAGGCCGAGACACAGCAAGCCCAGCTTGCCGCCCGTCAACAAGAGTTGGAGCAATATGCCCAGCAAAAACAGGTGGAACTGGCTGAAGAGAATCAAGTCATGCTCAACCGGGTCCTGGACGCCCTCAAGACTTTCCTTGCCGAATACCGCTTACTGAAAAACTATGATTTGATATTGACCACAGACGGGACCAGCAACACCGTCATTGAAGCTGTTTCTTCCATGGATATCACTAAAGATGTAGTGGAAGGACTGAACAGGGAATACTCAAAAAGCGGAAAATAGGCATCAGCCATGAAATCGGTCACGGCGACTCAGTTTCATTTCGCAAAACAGACGGGATTATATATAGGAAAAGTCCGGGATGTCTATACCATTGACGGACGTATCCTGGTAATGATAGCAACCGACAGGATTTCGGCCTTCGATATTGTGTTCCCCAAAGGAATCACTTATAAAGGACAGATCCTTAACACAATAGCTTCGCGGTTCCTGGATTCTACCCATGATATCGTTCCCAACTGGAAGATTGCTTCACCACATCCCATGGTGACTGTAGGTTACCGATGCGAACCATTTCCGGTGGAAATGATCGTACGGGGATACCTGACCGGCAGTTCCTGGCGTACCTACAAAAGCGGCCAACGCTCCCTGTGCGGTATCCCGCTTCCGGATGGGATGAGGGAACACCAGGCTTTCCCTGCACCCGTCATAACTCCCACAACCAAAGCAGGCATCGGGTCACATGACCAGGACATATCAGGAGAGGAAATCATCGGCCGCGGACTGGTGAGCGAAGAAGATTACCGCAAGATAGAGGCATTCTCCCTGGCCCTCTTTGAAAGAGGGCAGAAGCTGGCTGCAGAAAAAGGTTTGATCCTTGTTGATACAAAATATGAATTTGGGAAACTGGGTACTCAGATCTACCTGATAGACGAGATCCATACCCCTGACTCGTCCCGGTATTTCTATGCGGAAGACTATGAGAGGAATTACCCTCTAGGCCTGCCTCCCAGACAGTTATCCAAAGAGTTTGTACGGGAATGGCTCATGGAAAAAGGGTTTAGCGGACAACCCGGCCAAAAGATGCCTGAACTAACTGATACAGTGATACAAACAATATCAGAACGTTATATAGAATTGTTCGAACACCTTACAGGCACGGCTTTTGTGCCCCTGGTGTATGACGATACATTCTACGACAACATGGAAGGATGTATTCGCAATATGTTAGCCCGGTTATGAAAATCCGAAACATTTTCGTCATTTTCCTCTTATTTGCCTCCCTCAGCCTGTATGCACAGGAACAACATACTATCCGGCACAAGGTCCGCTGGATGGAGACCTTGTATTCTATCGCACGAAAATACAAGGTCGACCCCAAGGACATTGCCCTGCTGAACGACTTGAAGACAGGAGAGATCTCGAGGGGTCAGATACTGCTCATACCGGTACCCGATGCAGGATTGGCTGAGCAGGAGGAGGAGCCTTTACAGGACACCCTTCTTGTGGAGGAGGAGCATGAAATGCCTGTTAAGTGGAAAACTCCCTGCCGGGACTACGTCCATCCTCCTGCGTGGGAACCCGTGGTGTCGGTCATTTTGCCATTCCCAGGCACCATGGCAGGTGCCGGTTTTGTTGAATTTTACCAGGGTGTGCTGCTGGCTGCTGATAGGATGAAAAATCAGGGTATGCCAATTTTGTTACAAGTCTTTGACTGGAACGAAAAGCCCATGGATGAACTTCTGTCGGGATCTTCACTGGGGCAGAGTAACCTGATAATAGGACCGGTATACTCAAACCAGGTTGGAAGCACACTCGCCTACTTCAGGAACAGCGAAACAAAGATCGTATCGCCCCTGGACAGCAATGCCGAAGTCTGGACCAGTCTATATCCTAATTTTTTCCAGGTGCAACCCCCTCTCGCCGCTCAACAGGAATCATTGCTAAGGTACCTGGAGCCTCACGATGCAACACTATGGGTCATATCGGAAGAAGGAGAGGAAACGGTGGCACCGGGCATCAGGGCATTGCTGGACAAAAACCTCATCCAATACAGGAACTTCTCCTACGATGTGCTCATGGGAAGAGAAGTGACAGAAGTGCTGAGGGAGCTGCTGGGTGCAAATCCCAGGAATCAGATCATCATCGCTTCCCTGAACGAAGCTTTCGTCTCTGACGCCATCAGGAACCTGCACCTGCTTCTGGCTTACGATAACATACCGGTAGAATTGTTCGGGTTTTCCCGTTGGCGTAGTTTTGAAACTCTTGATCTTGCCGCCCTGCACCAACTCCAGGTTGTACTCCCGCTCACGGCTTTTGTTGATTATTCAGATGTAGGGGTAAAAGCATTTGTACAAGACTACCGTTCCCGGTTCCATGGAGAGCCTTCACAATTCTCCTTTCAGGGATATGATGTGGCCCTGTTCTTTTTAAATGCCCTGTTCCAATACGGTCCTGATTTTGAGGATTGTATAAGCAACATAAGCGTACCGTTACTTCAAAACAGGTTTACCTTTGTAAAGACTTTAGCCGGAGGGGGGTTTTCCAATACAGGAACCCGTGTTGTACGCTATCGTCCCGATTTCACCATTGAATTACTTCCCTGATCAGAGATTGTCTTTTTCAATATCCTTAAAATACCTCACCGTCCCGGCTTTCAACTCTGCTGTAGCAGCCTGGTCGCATACAATGATGGCACCGGGATGCATCTGAAGCGCCGTTATGGTCCACATATGGGACACGGCTCCTTCAACAGCATGACGCAAAGCCCTTGCCTTGTTTTCCCCGCTGACCAGGATAAGCACCTCTTCTGCATCCATGATGGTTCCGATTCCCACAGTCAGGGCTGTTTTTGGCACGCGCTCCATATCATTGTCAAAAAACCGGGCATTGGCCATCCGGGTTTCTGATGTCAGTGTTTTGATTCTGGTCCTGGAAGCCAGTGAGGACCCGGGTTCATTAAAGGCAATGTGCCCGTCCACGCCTACACCACCCATGAAAAGACGTATACCTCCCGTGCGCTTGATGGCCTCTTCGTAGTTCCTGCACTCAGCAACCGGATCTGTCGCATTCCCGTCAGGAACGTGGGTGTTCACGGGATTGATATCAATATGCCTGAAAAAATTTTCCTGCATGAAATAATGGTAGGATTGTGGATGATCCTTAGGAATGCCCATGTATTCATCCATGTTGAAGGTCACGACATTTTTAAAAGAAACTTTTCCCGCTTTATGCATGGCTATGAGCTCTTTGTAGGTGCCAAGGGGTGAGGAGCCTGTAGGAAGCCCCAGTACAAACGGATTGTCATGGGTCGGTTTGTAGGTATTGATCTTTTCTGCTATATACCTGGCTGCCCAGACAGAAAGACGATCGTAATTTTCCAGTATCAGTACTCTCATGATATATTATTTAACAACTCTTTGGCATTTTGTATGGCTGCGGGGGTAATGGCAGACCCGCTCAACATTCTGGCCACTTCCATGACCCTTTCATCTCCATGCAGGGGTAGTACCCTGGTTTCAGTAACATGTTCCACAACCTCCTTTCTGACCAGGTAATGCGTGCTCCCCTTGGCAGCGACCTGGGGCAGATGGGTAATGGCCAGTACCTGCATGTATTCAGACAACTGGTATATCATATTTCCCATGCGGTCTGCTATCTTGCCGGAAACACCCAGGTCCACCTCATCAAAGATTATGGTGCTCAATCCCGAGTGTTGTGCTATGACTGACTTGATGCATAACATCAGCCGCGACATTTCACCGCCCGAAGCTATGCAGCTCAATTCCCTGGGCATCATATCCCTGTTAGCCGAAAACATAATTTCCATGCCGGTGTTGCCCAACAGTCCATAGGTGGCTTTTTCCCTTATAACAAACTCTATCTGTGCATCGGGAATGCCCAAAAGGGCAAGCCGGGTGCATAACTGGCGGGACAGATCGTCAAGGCAGGCCATCCTCCCTTTGTGCAAGTCTGTTGCCAGCTGGTCCCTGATGGCAATGGCAGCTTCCAGTTCTTTTTCAAGCTTCTCCAGGCGCGTGGTATCGTTCACCGTTTCTTCCAGTTGTCTTCCGAAATCTTTCTCCAGTATCAGCAGATCTTCCACCGTCCGAACGTTGTGTTTACCCTGCAGGGTATAGATGGTGTCCAGCCTTCCGGAAACTTCTTCCATACGGACGGGATCGACCCTGACCTGTTGCAGCGAACGGGCACATTCTCCGGCAAGGTCTTTCAATTCTATCCTGGCTTGTTCCATCCGGTCAGAGACATCAGAAAAACCGGGATTTTTCTCCGTTATTTGAGCCGAAACCCTAACTGCTTCCTTTAGACCGGTAAGCACCGGAAAATCACCTTCTTCCAATAAAGAAGAGAGCTGGAACAAATATTGCCTGATCTCTGCTGCATGTTCCAGCAGGCTTAATTCTTTTTCAAGCTCTTCCTGTTCTCCGGGAGACAGTTTGGCCTTCTGCAGTTCCTGGTATTGGAAAGACAGGTAATCGGTTTCATTCTTTGCCTGATCACAGGCATCACGTAACGTACGTACCCTGGCGGCAAGGGAAGTGACCTCGGCATGCTTTTTACGGTATTCATCGGCAAGCTGTGTCTGTCCTGCAAAGGCATCGGCTACCCTGACCGGATAATCGGTATCGGCCAGGAGCAGGCTTTCGTGCTGGGAATGAATATCGATCAGGGCATTACCCAAAGACCTGAGAAATGCAACGTTGACAGGCTGGTCATTGACAAAGGAACGGCTTTTTCCATTAGGGTATATCACGCGCCGAATGATCAGCTCCCCGGAATAATTGACCTCATCGGCGGAAAAAAGCTGTTCTAAGGCATTATCGTTACCGGGTATCCTGAAACAGGCCTCCACCACAGCGTTGGAGCCAGGGTCCCTGAGAATTCCGGCATCGGCCTTTTGTCCCAAAACCAGTGAAAGAGCACCCAATATGATTGATTTACCAGCACCGGTCTCCCCGGTAATGATAGTCAGACCCTCTGAAAACTCAATATCCAGGATATTGATCAGGGCATAATTGGTTATGCTCAGCGAGTAAAGCAAACTTATTCTTTAGGTTCTTCAACCACTTTGTAATATGTTTCTCCTTCCTCAAATTCGTTAATGGCTAGCAGTGTGGGTTTTGGCTGACGTTCGTAATAACGTGAAATCTCTATCTGTTCACGGTTTTCAAACGTTTCTTCCAGTGTATCTGTGAAATTTGAAAATTCTTCCAGGCGGCTGTTCAATTCTGACTTGACCTCTGAGGCAATCTGGTTTGCCCTTTGCGCAATGATCATTACGGTCTGATAAATGTTACCTGTCTTTTCAGAAAATTTGGAAAGATCTCGGGTAACAGTTGTATCGGGAATAGGTTGTTTCTTGCTTTCCATATAGTGTTAAAATTATTGTTTAGTTGTGAATTGCTGGGCTTTGCGGAACATGTTGTCCACTTCCCTGCGGTATTTTGAATCGGGAAATTCGCTGACAAAATTATAGTACTCATCTATAACATTGAGGAAACGCCCCCGTTGCAGTTCGGGCAGGCTGTTGTTGGAGTACTGGTAATTAGCGGCTACAATGTAATAAAGGATTTCTTCACGGTACATGCTTTCGGGATTTTCCTTCAGGGTCTCCTTGAACGCATGCGTTGCCGCCTTGTAATCTTCTATGGTATAATAAAGCCGGGCCGATTCAAACGCCTTGCGGTCAAGCCGCTGGTAGAGATCCCCGAGCATCTTCCTGCACACTTCCTGGTATTCGCTTCCGGGATAATCATAGATGAATTCCTCAATGGCAGCAATGGCAACCCGGCTTGGTTGCTGATCCAGTTCATAGCGGTATGTGTTTTGATACAGGCAATCCAGTCTCATGAAGCGGGCCGACTTTGTAAACGGACTGCGCGGAAAGATTTCTACAAACTGTTTGAAATTATCTTCGGCAACCAGAAAATTGTTCAGGTGGTAATTGCTCAGCCCCAGGTAATACTGTAATGTGTCATCCTGGACCGTTCCCCTGTACACCATTTGCAACTGATCTAGAAGAGGCTGTGATCTTGAATATTTTTTTGCCTCGAAGTATTCTATGGCTTTCCTGAATTTCAGGTCGTAATCTGTACTGCGCAGTAACACCTCATATTGGTTGACACAGGCCGGTGCAACCGTAAGCAAAAGGAGGACAAAGGTTAAGAAATGTTTTTTCATCAAGATCATCAATTGCAAATATACGACAGTTTAGCAAATTACAGGCCATATTGCATAGACATATAACGTTCCAGGTCGATAGCCGCCATGCAACCGCTCGCTGCTGCTGTAATCGCCTGCCGGTATTTGGAATCCTGCACGTCACCCGCTGCAAAGACTCCCTTCACATTGGTTTCCGTACTTTTTGGCTGCGTTATGATGTACCCTTCGGGATTGACTTCCACCCAGGGCAGGAAAGGCTCTGAATTGGGATGATGCCCGATTGCCAGGAAAAATCCAGGTACATTGATGATTCTCTCACGACCGGATTTATGGACAAGACGCGCTCCTGTGACACCTGAGTCGTCTCCCAGTATTTCAGCCGTCTGGTGCTCCCAGAGTATTTCAATGTTTGGGGTGGACAGGACCCTTTTTTGCATCACCTGGGATGCTCTGAGTACGTTGCGCCGTATGATCATATAGACTTTGCGGCACAAAGCAGAAAGATATATTGCCTCTTCACAGGCAGTATCCCCTCCGCCCACTACCGCCACATCTTTACCCCTGTAAAAGAATCCGTCGCATGTTGCACAGGCCGAGACGCCCATGCCCTTGAATTTCTGTTCCGATTCCAGCCCCAGGTAGCGTGCCGTAGCACCCGTAGCAATGATCAAAGCTTGTGTCAGCACCTCTGTCCCGTTATCGAACCTGATACGGTAAGGAGGTTCGCTCAGGTTGGTTTCAGTGACGATCCCTGTCCTGAAATCAGTGCCAAATCGCAAAGCCTGTTTGCGAATGTCTTCCATGAGCTGGCTGCCCTGGACACCCTCCGGATACCCGGGAAAATTCTCGATCTCTGTTGTGGTTGTCAACTGTCCGCCTCTCAACACTCCCTCATAAAGAACCGGCTGGAGGTTGGCCCTGGCGGCATATATGGCAGCTGTGTAACCAGCAGGACCGCTTCCGGCAATAAGGCATTTAATGGTTTCCATAGTGTTATTTTTCCTATAAATTTACAAATTTCAAAAAAAACCGTATCTTTGTCGCTCTGAAAAAGCGGGGCGTGGCGCAGTTGGCTAGCGCACTTGCATGGGGTGCAAGGGGTCGAATGTTCGAGTCATTTCGCCCCGACTTTTTTTATCAGCCGCTCAAGTTTTCTTTCCCACACAAGAAACAGCGACATGGCCCAGCGCGAGAGCAACATCCATGGCAGCGTTCCACCAATAGCCGTAAACAGGAGAAGATCCTCCACATTGCTGTGGGAAACACATATATGGTGGTTCAGCAGGTCCACATCTCTGACCGATATTTTTCCCTCCTTCACTTCATCTATCATAACAGCAGCCCCGTAGGCAAGTCCCAAAGTATTGGCCACAATCCATAAAAACGCTGTTTTGGCCGGCAATCCGAAAAACAACATCACCGGTCTCAGGAATTTGGCAATATAACGTATTACTCCAAATTCCGACAACAACCGTTGTATGATGGTCAGCAGGAATACGAGCAACACCATAGGTATCGCTATTTTAAGCGTATCCAGTATCCAGTCCCCCATTAATGGCCAGAAGGTTATCTGTTCCTTAATGGCCGGCGGGGCAACATATGCGGCATTTTCTCCGGGCATGACCTTGTTTAATAGCCACCCCAGAAACAGAGAACATAAAGTCCTTACAAAAACCACACGTATTGCCGAGGTTCCGGTCTTGCGCTGAACTGCTGTTTCCATGGGCATGTTGTGAGCACAAAGTACCATGACCGCCAGGATTGTTATGGCCCTGGCGTCCAGGTTGAGTGAGGTCATTACGGCAATGGCCGAGTAGCAGTTCACAAAATAACCCGACACATAAGCCAGTGCAGCTTCACCAGGCAATCCGAAATTCGAGAAAAAGGGTGTAAGGAGTCCGGACAACCATGAAATCACACCCAGATACTTCAACAGGGTGATTAAAAATGAAACCAGAAACATAATCTTCACCAGCCACCATGCAGTCTTCAATGCACCCGGGGCGGCAGCCCTGACAGAACGGACGATTCTTTGGCGGGTTGATTCCATGTTTTGAATTTGAGGCGCAAATATACTATTATTTTATAGTTTTGTGATTATTAACAAGTCAGCGTATGAATCGTTTTATACTATTTACTTTATTACTATGCCTGTTCTCTGCGGATTCCTGCAAGAGAACGCCTAAAGAAACAGCTGTAGCACTTTCTTCTTTCAAGTCGCTGGAGTCCGTTTTACAAAAGGACGGCGGAGCTCTTTGGGGATCTGCTATGTATGCGCCTACTTTCTTTGTGCATCCGGAAACTAAAGTCATCTATGCCGACAGAAAGGACGAACAGGGGCTGCTGCAACCACTTGACGGAATATGGACCGGTACATTGCCGGAACAAATGAATCCGGCCAATTCAACTGCAGAACTGGGCGGCATGAAATGGGTGATGGCAATCTGGCCTCTGCCGGAAAGTGAATTTGAAAGGAACGTATTGCTGGTCCATGAAACATTTCATTACTGGCAACCGGAATTGGGGCTGGATTCCAGGCTGGGGCTTTGTGAACACATGGAGAACACTTCTGCCAGGATATGGCTTAAGATGGAATGGAACGCCCTGGACGCGGCCATCAGGGAAGAAGACCCCGAATCTGCTGCTCAAGCTGTTGGCCAGGCTTTGCATTTCAGGAACAACCGCCTGTCGGAATTCCCTGCAGAAGCACGGCTCAATGAAGACGCTTTTATCATCCTGGAAGGTCTTCCCGAATATACCTCCTACAAGCTTTGCTGCGATGATGCAGTTAGTATGGCGCGACAAATCCTGGAGAGCCGCAAGCGTCACTGGAACAACGAATCGTTCGTATATGCCTTTGCCTACCATTCGGGACTGGCATACGGCTATTTACTGGACCGTTATGATGTTTCCTGGCGGAGTGAGCTGAATAAAGACTCCTCCCTGCCCGACATGTTGGAAAAAGCACTGCCTACCTTTGGGGAAGAATCCCCGGTCAATGATTCTATTATCCTGAGACAATACGGATACGACACCATAGTCGCGTCAGAAAACGAAAAGGAGCAGGAAAAAATACGTTTACGGGATGCCTATATCCATGCTTTTACCCGGGATACCGTCCTGGCCATTCCCCTAAGGCAATTCAACATGGGATTCACCCCTGTCAATGTGCAGTCACTTGGCCAGCTGGGGACATTGTACCCCAATATCCGGATTACCGGGGATTTTGGAATATTGGAGGTAACTGAAGGCGGGTGTCTGATCTCTACAGACTGGTCTGCGGCTTTCGTCACTTACAAGGCTCCCGGATGGAAACTGGAGCTTAAGGATGGATTCGACATCCTCCCGCCTGCTGAAGCAACTCCTCTTATTTACAGGATTGCCGAGATGTAGGGAAGTGCCCTGCGAAAGGCTGCCTGCCAGTATTCCCAGGAATGTGCCCCGTCGAATATCCTTACCTGCAAAGGAATGCCCTTCTCTTTCATGGCAAGGGAGAATTCCACGTTGGCGGCATAAGTGAAGTCGTCGTCACCACAATCGATGACCCAGGTCACAGAGCGTAACGGGGACACCTCATCCAGGGAAAGCCCTTCAATGTATTTCACGGCATTATGATCCTCTACCCTTTGCTGGATATCCCTGTTCACAGGATTATCTTCCCTGAACATGGCAATTTCCATTCTGTACAGGTAGGCGCTCATGGCATAAACAACCGAGAAAAGGTCCGGCCTGTGGCATCCGTACATGACTGAACCCTGACCTCCCATGGACAAGCCGGCAATGGCACGTGATCCTTTTTCTGCACGTATCCTGTAACGGTTTTCCACCACGGGCATGAATTCATTGAAAAAGTGGTCCTCAAAATTCCAGCTTCCCCCGTTGAAATAAGTCATAAGGGTCGTACCCGCGTCCGGCATGACAATGATCATCTGCCGGGACTCCCCGGCGGCCATCAATTGGTCCGCTATTCGGACCATGTTCCCAACGCGGCCCCAGTCACCCCAGGAACCTCCTCCTCCATGCAACAAATAAAGGACCGGATACTCCCTGACGGTATCATTGTCATAGCTTTCGGGAAGATATACTGCAAAGTGACGCATTTCTCCCAGGATGGCACTTTCCATGGAGTCGACCACGTATTTGCCCCTGGCCGCTGAAGTCAAGGGAAGTAAAAAATACAAGACATTCAGAATCAATAAAGCAGGGATTTTTTTCACGGCATTTTTTTATTTCTTCACAAAATTAGCACAATATTGTCCAAAACGACCTATATTTGCATTGCAACGGTTCTGAAGGACCTGAAAACGGCCCGGAAGATTAAAAGGGAATGCCGTGAAAATCGGCAACAGTTCCCGCTGCTGTGAATCCCAGGAACGGAAGTTCCAAAGGATCTGTCAATCTTGCCACTGACCTAACGGTTCGGGAAGGCGACAGATAAGGGATGAGTCAGAAGACCTGCCGGTGTAAGACTAGCGGAGAACTAACTAATTTTCCTGAATATGAAACATTTATTTTTTTTATGTGCATTGTGCCTGACAGTACTTCTTTCGGGCTGCCAGCCGTGTGTTCCGGGAGAGCCGGATCCTTATGTGGTTACATTTGAAGATGTCCCTGCTGTCTCGCTGGCAAGTTCAGCCTATGGAGATAACCTTTATGACCAGTCTTTCGTGCCTTATACGCACACGCTTACCGGATTGCGTTTTGGTTATGATTTCGAATCATTTGAATATGACGGATATGCGTATACCACCTGGAATGGGATTGTCCCATCGCGGTGGAACGATATGGAAACAGCAGGTTTTACGAACCAGTGCAGTGTTTTTTACAAGGATTCCGAGACCGGCACCGGTGGTCATAGTAAATCGTCCACATTTGCCGTGGTTTACCTCGGCACAGATGCAGAGATAGCTTTCGATGATCCTGAAAAAGAAATGGTCATACACTCCCTGTTCGTTACCAACAGCAGTTACACAGCACTTTCCATGCTGCATGGAGACATGTTCTGTAAAATGTTCTCCTACCAGGACAAGGATTGGTTAAAACTCACCTTCACCGGGCACGGAAAAGACGGACAGGTAAAAGGAACGGTGGATTGTTACCTGGCCGACTTCCGGACACCCGCAGCAGAAGGGGTTCTCACAACCTGGCAAAAAGTGGATTTGTCTTCCCTTGGAAATATCCATAAACTGACATTCAGCATGGAGAGCTCCGATTCCGGTCCCTGGGGCATGAACACGCCTGCTTACTTTTGTATGGACAATATCATCTTCAGTGAATATTCGCTCCTTATATGAAAAGATTTAACCTCCTGATCACTGCGGGACTGCTTCTCTTGATGCTGCCGGTGGGCTCTTGCATGAAATACGGGCCATCGCAGACAGAGACTTTCCTGCCCGGTCCCGCGGGAGAAGGAATGTTTATCATAAACGAGGGTAACTTCATGTATGCCAATGCTTCGCTCACCTATTACATACCAGGATCGGGAAAGACAGAGAACGAAGTCTTCATTCGGGCCAATGGCATTAACCTGGGGGACGTAGCCCAATCCATGTCAATCTATGGAGACAACGGGTATATTGTGGTGAACAACTCTGGTGTGATCTTTGTCATTGACCCGGACACGTTCCGGCTCAAAGGAAGTATTACGGGATTGATATCACCCAGGTATATTCATTTCATAGATGCACGAAAAGCGTATGTGACAGACCTTTACCAGGAGAAAATAACCATAGTTGATCCTCAGGCGTTCCGCATCTCGGGTCATATTCCCACCCCCGGGCACCGTTCCACGGAAAAAATGGTCCAATGGGAAAATTATGTATTTGTAACCTGCTGGTCTTATGATAATAAAATACTGGTCATCGATACCGCTACAGACCGGATAACAGATTCGCTGGAGGTGGGTCACCAGCCGACTGACCTGGTGCTGGACAGGAACGGAAAAATCTGGTGTGCCGCAGCCGGGAATCTTTACCGCATAGATGCCCGCAGCAGGAATATTGAAAAGATCTTCCCGCTCCGGGCTGACGGAGCCCGTACCCATCTTGCCCTCAACGCGTTCTCCGACACACTGTATTACCTGAATAAAAGCCTGTGGCGTATGGCCATAAACCAGGCTACTACAGGCAATACGCCATTCATAGTGCTGGATGACAGGCCATATTATGGTCTGGCCGTTGATCCGGTATCATCCGATATATACGTAGCCGATGCCCTGGACTATGTCCAGCCAGGAAAAGTCTACCGTTTCAATCCCGGGGGAGAACCGGTGGACACACTTACCACTGGAATCAACCCCGGATCTTTTTGTTTCAAATGAACATGAACAGAAAACATAACCTGCTGCTGTGCATTAGCCTGTTTCTCCTCGCCGGGTGCAACATGGGAAGGGAATTGTACAATGAGCCTGCCCCTCTGATAACGTTTGATGTCCCTGACGGTCAATACACGGTGAAAACAGGACAAACCCTGGCTATCATGCCGCAGATCAGTTATGATACCGGGGCCTCCTACACATGGGAACTTGACGGAATAACAGTCGGAACAGATAAATATTTTACTTTCAGTGCACAGGAGCCCGGAACTTACTTCCTGACCTTTAAGGTGACAAGACCTGACATAACCGTAAGCAAACAGGTACGGATAAATGTCATCAGGAAAGCTCACCCGCATATCTTCCTGGCCGTCCCCGTTGACGGCTATTCCGTCCTTACGGGCACCTCTCTTACAATAAGACCCATAGTGGAAAACAATGAAAATACAGAATACCTGTGGAAAGTTAACCAGGTGGAAGTGAGCCGGGACAGCATCTATACCTTCACATCATCCTATGAGGGAAATTATGATGTGTTTTTCAGTGCTGTCAATGAAGACGGAGCGGATGAAATCCTGTTCAGGGTCAATGTGGCGGATACCTTGCCCGGAAGTGGTGATACCGGCACTACGGATGATCCGCCCCTGCCCTCGGACAAGTATTACCGTCCTTCCAACCAGGAAAGCCATGCACACTGGAGTGCGGTCCTGGAATACACCCCGGCTCCTGGACAATTCATCAACGAGCTGGAAACGGGAGGATTTTCGGGAGAGAACACGCGCGAAGGATCCATACGGTATGCAGAAAAGCGGTTGAAAGAAGGTTTATTCGTATCCCTTGGGGCTTTTGGGGGATACCTGGTCGCGGGTTTCGATCACAGTATAGTGAATGATGGAGGGTACAACCTGCAGATAACGGGAAACGCATACGAGAACTCCTCGGAACCAGGAATCGTATGGGTGATGCAGGACAGCAACGGAAACGGCCTGCCGGATGATACCTGGTATGAGCTTAAGGGAAGCGAACACAGCAATAGCAGCACCAGGAGGAATTATGCAGTCACGTATTTCCGTCCCCGCGAACCGGAAAGCCCGGTACACTGGATCGATAATGAAGGTAATACCGGGACCATAGATTACCTGGGGTCGTTCCACAGCCAGGACAGTTACTATCCACTGTGGATTGACAGGGATTATTACACCCTTACGGGCACGTGTCTTGAGTCATGCAATTACCTTTCCCAAAGCGGTTCATGGATCAGTCCTCCATACGGCTGGGGCTATGCAGACAACAACGACCAGGATTTGTTCCGCATAGCAGATGCCGTAACCCCTAAGGGAGACCCGGTTGAAATGGGTTTCATTGATTTTGTCAAAGTGCAGACCGGGGTGCAGGGGAAATCAGCATGGCTGGGAGAAATATCAACCGAGATTTGCTCTATCAGTGATTATAATCTTATCAAATGAGGAGGTTTTTGATCCCGGCCTTCATGATGCTCCTGTCCGGTTTCACTACCCATGCGCAGGATTCGGTTGAAGTGCGCCAACTGGATTCCATCCGCATAACAGCCCGGGCAAGGCTCCGGGACATGGGGGTGCAAAAGACCTCTCTGGATTCATTGGAGCTGCGCAATGATATCACAGGATCCCTGGCACAGGTACTGACGCGGACCAGTACGCTGTTCATTAAGCACTACGGACGGGCCACCCTGTCCACCGCATCTTTCAGGGGCACCTCCCCGTCCCATACACAGGTCACATGGAATGGGATGAAGATCAATTCTCCCATGCTGGGGATGGTGGATTTTTCAACCATTCCCTCCTATTTCGTTGACAAGGCCGATCTTTATCATGGGCCCGGGTCAGTGACAATATCCTCGGGCGGACTGGGCGGAGCTATAGCCCTTTCCAGTGCGATTCCGCAACAGGATGGGATTTCCCTCAGTTTCATCCAGGGAGCGGGCAGCTTCCTGACTTTTGATGAGTTCCTGCACTTCACCGTCAAAAAACCAACATGGAGCGCCTCGACCCGGGTCTATTTTGTATCCTCCAGAAATGACTACAAATACATAAACTATAGAAAAAAACATTTCTTTTACGATGACCAGGGCAATGTGAGCGGGTACGAATATCCCGTTGAGCGCAATAAAAACGGGTCTTTCATGGATTTTCATGTTTTGCAGGACTTTTACCTTACCGGCCGGAGCAACGGAACATGGAACATATCGGCCTGGTATGCCCGCACGGATCGCGGCATTCCCCTGCTGAACGTAGATTACAAGGAAAACGCAGGTGTGGCGAACAACCAGAAGGACAACACCTTCAGGGCAACTGCCGGATGGCGCAAGATATCGGGCAACAGCAAGCTGGAAGTGCATACCGGCTACACCTATACCGACATGCTTTATCAATACGACCGTGACCTTGGCAACGGGGAACGGGCCATCATGGTGCATTCACAGAGTAATGTGCATTCCCTGTCCGCTGACGTAGAAGGAGAATGGTATCTGAAGAAATGGATGTTCTCGGCTGACATTTCATTGAACCAGCATTTTGTGACAAGCACAGACAAGGCCGTGATCTCGGTGGAAGGAGAGCAGTCTCTGCTGGGTTACCAGCAGGCGCGCCTGGAAATGTCGGCCTTTGTGGCTGCCAGATACCGTCCCACAGAAAGGCTCGGCCTGTCTGTCAGCCTGCGGGAAGACCTGTATGGAAAAGAACTGACACCGCCCATTCCTTCTTTTTTTGCAGAATTCCTGGTATCGCGCAAGGGACAGGTGACACTCAAGGCATCGGCCGCAAGGAACTATCGCTATCCCACGCTCAATGACCTGTATTTCATGCCGGGCGGCAATCCCCTGCTCAAGCCGGAAGAAGGCATAAGTTTTGACGGAGGGTTGTCTGCACAGCACCAGGGCAGACTGTTCCGTTGGAGCGGGAACGTCACCGGTTTTTACTCCCGTATCAGCAACTGGATTGCCTGGCTGCCTACATTCAAGGGATTCTGGTCTCCGGTGAATGTCAAACAGGTGAAAAGTTACGGGATCGAATGCAGGGGTTCCCTGGAAATCATACCGGGCCATGACTGGGAAATTGGAGGAAACGGCAATTTCTCCTGGACCAGGTCCCTGAACCTGGGGGATCCCGTTAGCTGGGCAGACGGGGCCATCGGAAAACAACTGGTCTATATTCCGGAGTTTTCTGCCGCCTTTACAGGGAGGGTCAGCTGGAAGGAGTGGACCTTTACCTACGACTGGACTTATTACAGCGAGCGTTATACCACCTCGAGCAACATGACGCGCACACAGCTGGGAGTTTTGGGCCCCTATTTCATGAATGACATTGCTCTGGAAAAAAGTATCCGGCTAAACCATGCAGTCCTGCATGTGAAGGCAATCGTTAGAAACCTCTTCAACGAAGCCTATGAAACCGTCCTGGCAAGACCCATGCCCGGGATCAATTACACACTCTCTGTCGGGATCGTCCCCCTTTTCCGGTAACCATCTTCTTTATGCCGGTCACCACCTGTTACCGGATCACCACCTGTTACCGGATCACCACTTGTTACCGGATCACCACCTGTTACCGGATCACCACCTGTTACCGGATCACCACTTGTTACCGGATCACCACTTGTTACCGGATTACCACTTGTTACCGGATTACCACATATTCACTGCGAGGCACCCCGATGCGGAATGGCGGGCCCCAGATACCCAGCCCCGATGTGACATAAAACCGGGTTTTTCCGCGGGTGTATTCTCCATAAAAAAGATCGTTCACCTTCCGGACCAGCAGGGAAACAGGCCACAGCTGACCAGCGTGAGTATGTCCGGAGAGCTGGAAGTCCACCCCGTATTCAACAGCCTCGGCAATTCCCAAAGGCTGGTGGTCCAGAACAATCAGGGGTAAATCCCTTTCCAGGGAGCCAAAAGCCGAGTTTTCCCACACCTGGAGGAGTGTTTTCCTTCCTGCCACCGAGTGGTCTTCCCTGCCCAGGATGTAAGCCACGCCGGGGATCCGGACAACCGAATCCCTCAAGACCACGATCCCCTGTTCGGCAATCCATTGGAGCGCCTCATCCTCCTTGGCATAAAATTCATGGTTACCAGGCACGGCATAGATTCCCATGGGCGCTTCCAGCTTCTGCAGGAGGGAACCCATGTCCTGCTCCCTCACCTGCTCCAAGGAGCGGTCAATCAAGTCCCCCACTACCAGGATTACATCCGGTTTTTCCTTGTTGATGGCCCCGACGAATTGCTCCAACCGCGAGTTATCCGTTAACAAACCCAGATGCAGATCGCTGATGGCCAACATTTTGACGGAGCCGGGCAAACCAACATGCATTTCTTTGCGGGTAAAATGCCTGTACCTGAAATTCCCGGCCAGCAACAAACCCAGCAAAAGGGCCAGAACGGAAAACCACAGAATGGAACGCCCCGTTCCCGAGATCATATCACGGAAATGGAATAACCGGAACAGGCCCCCGGTCAAATCGGCAATCAATACCAGCATAAGGGCATAGAGGACAAAGACAAGCCATGAGTAGGAAATGGTCATCCAAAAGGCCTGCAGCCGGGGGCAGGGAAGGGAAAACATGTTCATCAGGGGTAAAGAGAGCATCATGACAATGCCCCAGATAATGAATGCCCATTTCAGACAGGGTCCGTGTAAGGGTGACCATTGATAACCCCGGTAAAGCACATAAAAGTTACCCAGGCCATAGATGACCAGGAGCAGGGAAATAAAGAATCCGAAATATTTCATTCTGCGGGTTTGAACGTGTCCGGGTCCCTGAGCCACTCAAAGGTGGTGTAATGTTCGTCGGTCATGCCCAGCCTTCGGTATGTTTCTATTGCCCGGGGATTGTTCCTGGCCACATACAGGCGAATACCGATCACATCTTCAGATTTTTTGACCAGTTCCTGCAAATGGTTGTAGAGTGCCTTGTAGATACCCATCCTGCGGAATTTGGGAACAGTGTATACGCTTTGTATCCACCATATCCAGGCATTGCGCCAGTCACTCCATTCCCTGGTAACGAGCAACGAGGCTGCTACCTCTCCCTTGATTTCCGCGATGTAGGCAGTCCCCCGGTTTTCATCTTCCAGGTAAGCACAGGTTCCCACCAGGACCGTCTGGTGATCCAGTATGATGTTTTCCGACTCAAGTGCCATGTGTACCTGGTTCGCCGCCAGTACATCGGCATCTTTTATGGTGGCTTTTCTTATGTTCATTGGGCAAATATAAGTATTTTTGCATCATGGAAAACCGTAAGGACAAAGTTCTGAAACAGCTGGAAGACTGGAATATTGCGTACCGGTTATACACTCATCCGCCCCTGCCCACGGCGGCAGAAGCCATGGCTTACTGGAAAGACATTGAAGCCCAACACTGTAAAAATCTCTTCTTCAGGAATCATAAGGGAAACCGTCATTACCTGGTGGTTTTCGACTGGAAAAGGGATTTGCCCATCCACCGTATAGAGAAAATGCTCCGGCAGGGCAAACTCACTTTCGCATCACCCCAGCGGATGATGCGCTACCTGGGTGTTGAACCTGGTTCGGTTTCGCCTTTCGGCCTGCTGAATGACATGGAAAATCATGTTGTCCTTTTTATCGACAATAAACTGAAAGAAGCGGAAGAAATCAGTTTTCATCCCAATGACAACCGGTATACGGCAGTCATATCAAAAACAGACTTCTTCCGCTTCCTGGAGCTGGTCGGCAATGCCCATGTCTTCCTGGACATTGACAGCCCGGAAATTCTGTCTTAGGAAATCCGGCGTGCCCCGTCATCGATCACCACATCATACACTTTGGGCTGATGACCGAATTTACGGGCAAATTGCTCTTTTGCCCGGGCAAGGAATCCTTCGTACAAATGATCCTTCACAAGGTTGATGGTGCACCCTCCGAATCCTCCTCCCATCACCCGTGAGCCGGTCACTCCGCATGCCTTGGCCACATCGTTGAGAAAATCGAGTTCCTCACAGCTGACTTCGTACAGATCCCTCATGCCGTAATGGGTCAGGTACATCATCCTGCCCACCGTTTCATAATCGTCCCTTTCCAGGGCATCACTCACAACAAGCACCCGTTCTGTCTCTTCCACCACATATTTGGCCCGCATGAAATCTTCTTTTGTTGTCCGGTCTTTCACCTCCAGGAGCATGTCCATAGTGACGTCCCTGAGGAATTCCACGTGGGGATACCCCGAATCACGGACCAGCCGCGCTACACGTTCACAGGATTCGCGGCGCTTGTTGTAAGCCGAGGATGCCAGTTCGTGCTTCACCACGGTATCCAGCAACACCAGGCGGTAACCCTGGGGATGGAACGGGAAATACTTGTATTCCATGTTCCGCGTGTCCAGACGGATGAGATTCCCTTTTTTCCCAAAAAGTGAAATGAACTGGTCCATGATGCCGCACTTCACCCCTACATAATTGTGTTCGGTAGACTGACCGATGCGGGCCAGTTCCATCCTGTCTATACCCAGGGAAAACATATCATTCAATGCATAGGCATAGGTACTTTCCAGGGCTGCGGACGAGGACATGCCGGCTCCCAGGGGAACGTCTCCGGCAAAAGCGGTATCAAATCCTCCGGGTGACCCGCCCCTTTTGATGATCTCACGGCATACCCCAAAGATATACCTGGCCCAGGATGCGGCCGGAAGATCAGTTTCATCCATGGTGAACCCGGCATGATCCTGCAGATCCACCGACCAGGCACGTACCTTTTTTGTCCCGTTGGCGCGGATCACGGCAACCATTCCCTTGTCTATGGCTCCGGGAAAGACAAAGCTCCCGTTGTAATCGGTGTGTTCTCCAATCAGGTTCACCCTGCCGGGGGAAGCATACACCCTTGAGGGAGCGTCACCGAATTTTTCTCTGAATTGTTGTTGTACAATATCTATCTCCATACTGCCACCATTTATAATTCCCAGGCAAGGGCTGCCGAGCCCAGGATGGCTGCCTCGGATCCGGGCAGCTGCGAGGGAATTACCTTCACCTTCCCTTTCCAGATAGACAGCAGGTTATCTTCCATGGCATCGATGGTGGGCTTGAATATCAGGTCACCGGCCTGTGCAAGGCCTCCGAAAATTACTATGGCTTCCGGTGCACTGAAAGCCACGAAATCGGCAAAGGCTTCTCCCAGGATCCTTCCCGTATAATTGAATACTTCAATGGACAAAGCGTCTCCTTTGGAAGCAGCCTCGGCAACATCTCTGGAAGTAATATCATCTGCCGGCATATTCCTGAGAGAGCTCGGACGTTTGGGGTCCATTTCCAGCAGTTCCCGGGCCGTCCTGGCAACGCCTATGGCCGAAGCGTAGGATTCCAGGCAACCCACCTTGCCGCAGTTGCACAGACGGCCAGTGCGGCGGATGGATGTGGTATGCCCCAGTTCGCCTGCAAAGCCATCGTGTCCGTATACCACCTTGCCGTCTATCACAATGCCGCTGCCTACTCCTGTACCCAGGGTGATCTCGATGAAATTCTTCATGCCTTTGGCTGCCCCATAGATCATTTCTCCCTGGGCTGCCGCATTGGCATCGTTGGTGACAACTGCAGGCAAACCCATGGCTTCTTCCACATTATTCTTCAAGTGGATCACTTTGGGATTGCCTTGTTTGTCTTTTGCCCATTTCAGGTTGGGGGCGGCTTCAATGGTCCCCTTATAATAGTTGCCATTAGGGGCTCCAATGCCGATGCCCTTGATCTTTTCCTTACCGCCTATCTCCGGTACGGCTATCATGCGGGTAAGGCTCTTTTCCAGTTCATCCATGTAGCCTTTCAGGGTGGTGATATCCCGGGTATCGAAAGTATCCTGGATAATGATATTTCCGCGGGCATCCACAACGCCCAGTTTTGTGCTCTGACCTCCAATGTCAATGCCGATTACGTAAGGTTTTACCATGATTTATTGTTTTTGGATTTCCTTATTAACAATCTTTGATCCTGCAAGGGCATAGAACAGCATATAGGCCAGGCCAATTGCGACCACCCAGTAACTGGGAATAAAGCCTGCCTTGTCAGCAACAAATCCCTGGAAAGCAGGCAGGATGCCTCCGCCGCAAACCAATACCATGAAAAGGCCCGAAGCGGCAGCCGTATATTTGCCCAACCCTTCGACAGCCAGGTTGAAGATGCTGCCCCACATGATGGAAGTACACAGACCCACCAGCACAATATACATGGCATTGATGGGCACATCGGCCATCCCGAAGGAAAGGCCACCAATGGCTGAACGCTGCAGCACCGGTAATGTCACCATGGTGGAAGTAGAAGAGAATAAGGCCAGAAGAATCAGCCCCAATCCCACCAGTGAAGTGGAAGCAAGCATGGCTTTGCTGGAAACCTTATTGCCTACCGATGCCCCAATCAGACGGCCTATCAGCATCAGGAACCAGTAAGTTCCTGCCACGAAACCGGCAATGGTTTTCCCGACTTCCGGGGTGTCTGAGAGCCAGTAGATCATGATGCCCGGTGTTCCTACTTCTACACCCACGTAGACAAAAATGGCTATGGCACCCAAAATGAAATGCCTGTATTTCAAGGCTCCTGCCATCAGTTTACCCAAGGATTCCTTGCTTTCGGCCACATGGGGTTCCGGAATCTTTACTGCCAAAAGCACAACAAATACCAGGGCAAATACACCCATGGCAATGTATAATACGGGAAATACATCCTTGATGTTGGCTTTGGCTGCCTCACCAATCAGAATACCCACCAGGGCAGGAGTCAGCGTTGCCATAAGGGAATTGAAAGAGCCTCCGACCTGGATGAGCTGGTTGCCTTTATTTCCGCCTCCGCCCAGTGTGTTGAGCATGGGATTCACAACCGTATTGAGCAGGCACATTGAAAAACCGGCAACAAATGCGCCTAAAAGATATACACTGAATGCTGCGCTTTCGGGTGAATGACCAGAGAGAAACTGAATGAGAACACCCAGAAAGCCAATGGCAATGGCAATGAGTGCCGTTTTTTTGTATCCTATGCGCTGTAACATCATACCGCCGGGTATTCCCATCACGGCATAGGCAATGAAATTGGCTGCATTACCCAGCAACCCCTGGAAATTAGAAACATTGAATTGTTCTTTCAATACCTGACCCATGGGTGCTGCCAGATTGGTCACAAATGAGATCATCCCGAACAGTACAATCATCATGATGATTGGCAGGGCATAGCTTTTTTTCTTTGTTGTCATATAAGAACGATTATGAGTAATTAATTGTGCGTTTTTTTAACGAAACGTGTCAAAAGTAAGGATTTCTTTTCAAAACTCAAGCGCAATAATGGATTTGGCAGGTATTGTCAGTATGAGTGAATTTTCACCATGTTTCACCCCGGTAAAGGAAACAGGCCTGACTGTATCAGGGTGATCAAAGTCGTTATAATCCGTGATCCTGGCAGATGTCAGGATTCTTCCTGATATGTCCCTGCATTCCGCTCCGTTCAAATGGATCGTGACCTCATACGACCTGTCCAGGCTTACGTTGGCCAGAGAGATGTGCATCACGCCTTCTTCATTGACAGAAGCAGTGGCATATACCGTCTGAATCACTTTGTTTTCTTCAGTGACAATATCCGAAGTCTTCACATCCATCGGCACATGAAAAGCGCCCTGATGCACTTTGAACATTTCAAACACATGATAGGTGGGAGTAAGGACCATTTTGTCGTCTCTGGTCAGAACCATCGCCTGGAGTACATTGGCCAGCTGGGCTATGTTGGCCATTTTCACCCTGTCTGCATGGCGGTGGAAAACCATCAGCGAAAGAGCTGCCACAAAAGCATCGCGCATAGTATTCTGCTGGTACAGATGCCCCCGTACAGTTCCGGGTTCTTCATCCCACCAGGCTCCCCATTCGTCTACCATAAGCGCAATCTGTTTTTCGGGGTCGGTCCGGTCCATGATGGCACTGTGAGACTTTATCACATTGTCTATATCCATGCATTTCCCCAGCGTCCAGTAATAATCGTCGGGAGTGAACTTTGTGGCGGAGCCTTTGGCATTCCAATCATAAACCGTGTAAAAATGAACCGAAAGCCCGTTCATCCGCCATCCTATTCTTTCCATCATCACCTCTGTCCAGTTAACGTCAAAATCACTGGGTCCCACGGCAACTTTGAATAAACGGTTGTCCCCGAAATTCCGGCAATAGGTGGCATACCTGCGATATAGATCGGCATAAAACTCGGGACGCATATTGCCTCCGCAACCCCAGCTTTCATTTCCCACGCCTAAATATTTAACCTTCCAGGGTTTGTCCCGTCCGTTTTCCCGTCGCAGATTGGCCAGGGGACTGTCGGCCGGGGAAGTCATGTATTCCACCCAATCGGCTATTTCTTCTACTGTTCCGCTGCCCAGGTTCACGCTCACATACGGCTCACAATCCAATAACTCACAGAGGTTAAGGAATTCATGGGTGCCAAAGCTGTTATCCTCTACCGTGCCACCCCAGTGCGTATTGATCATTTTGGGTCTCAGCTGCCGCGGACCTATCCCGTCTCGCCAGTGGTATTCATCGGCAAAACAACCTCCGGGCCAGCGCAGGACCGGGATCTGCAGTTTTTTCAGGGCATCCAGCACATCGTTACGGTATCCCTGTGTGTTGGGAATAGGGGAATCGGGGCCGACCCAGAGTCCCCCGTAAATACATGTCCCCAGGTGCTCTGCAAAATGTCCGTAGATTTCTTTTTCTATGCGCCATGTGTCTTTCTGCGGTTGCAGGTCAATTACGGCTTTTTCCTGTGCAACCATTGGCAGACAAGCCAACAATGCTGCAAAAGTGATTGTAATTTTCATAATCCAAATTTACAATTTAACAGGAAAAAACCACCCCGTACGAGGTGGTTTTCCATAATATAAACAGTTTATTGGTAAATAATCAGATCTGTGGGGTTAACACATTGTTAACGGCTTTGAAAATTTCCTTTTTCACAGAAATTGAGGCTTCAGATCGGATGTCGTCAGAAGAAGCTCCCAAACGTATCTTATAGGTGCCGGGTTCGGTTACCCAACCCGAACGTTCCTGGTCGAAGGAGGCAAGATCATATGTTGTAAAAACCATTTCCACCCGTTCGGTTTTTCCGGGTCCCAACAACCCTGTTTTGGCAAAAGCTTTCAGTTCTTTCCCGGGTTTGACCATATCTTTCCCTGGAGCAGCCACATAGAGTTGTACGGCTTCTTTTCCGGGAAAGCTGCCTGTGTTGGTAACATCAAGACTTACCGTGTAAATTCCCCGGTGGACCGAAATTTCCGGCTCTCCGTATTGGAAGGTTGTATACGAAAGTCCGTAACCGAAAGGATAGGATACTTCTGTTCCGTTATGTTCAAAAGCACGATACCCGACAAATATATCTTCTTTGTATTCAGTATAATCAACATTGGCTATGGGGTCTCTTTCCGGTTCAGTAGTCCCGTTTTGCATGAGTGCCATCAGGGGAGCTCCTGTTTGGTATTCGTTGCCTGTGGGAAAGTTCGCCGAAGAGGGATGATCTTCCCAGGCAATGGGAAATGTCATGGTCAATTTACCCGACGGGGTTACTTTCCCGGAAAGGACATCAGCCACTGCATTGCCGCCTTCCTGTCCTCCCTGCCATGCCAGAAGTATGGCATCGGGCAGATCTTTCCAAAGGGAGGTCTCAATTACACCGCCAATGTTCAGGATAACGACCACTTTTTTCCCCTCCTGGTGAAAGATTTCAGACACTTTGCCCAGCATTTCCTTTTCGGCCAGGGTGAGCAGGAAATCATCTTCAAGACGACGGTCCAAAAATTCTCCGGAATTACGGCCTATGGTAATAAAGGCAATATCGTTTTCCTGAGCCATTCTCCGGATCATTTTTTCAGAAGGAAGGTATTCTTCCAATGGCTTTTTAGGCATAAATGCACTCAACATATCCCGGGAACGGGTCTTTTCGCGTTTTTCAATTTCTTTGCCGCGATAATCCAGGTATTCTTTTTTCAGATCCTGATGCAGCTCAAAACCGGCATTTTCCAGTCCTTCCACCAAAGAAACCGTATATGCTTCGTTTACATCACCACTGCCAGTCCCCCCTGCAATAAAAGCATAGGAGGTGTTCCCGAAAGCGGCTACCTTACGAACATTTTCGGCCAACGGAAGCAGGGATTCTGAGTTTTTCAGCAAGACCATACCTTCAGCTCCTGCCTGACGGGTAACCTGAGCATGGACTTCCAGATCCGGTTTGTTGCTGTAAGGATACCCCTTGAAACGGGGAGAAACGACAATCAGTTCCAATATGCGCCTGACACTTGTATCTACAAATTCTTCCTGCAGGGAGCCATCCTCAAGGGCTTTCAGGATGTCTTCTTTCTGATTGAGCCTTCCGGGCATCAGCAGATCATTGCCTGCATGTATCTGGGCAGGGGCATCTATACCTCCGAACCAATCCGTTATGACCGTACCCTGGAATCCCCATTCGTCACGGGTAATGGTAGTTAAAAAATCCCGGCTTTGCGAGGCATAAGTGCCGTTGATCTTGTTATAGGAAGACATTATGGTACGGGGATTTGATTCTTTGACAACAATCTCAAATCCTTTGAGGTACAATTCCCGGAGTGCCCTGGTGCCCAAACGGGCATCATTGCCCATGCGGTTGGTTTCCTGGTTGTTCACGGCAAAATGTTTTACCGAGGTGCCCACCCCGTTGGACTGGATCCCCCTTACCATGGCAGCTGCCATTTTTCCTGTAACAAAAGGATCTTCTGAATAGTACTCAAAATTTCTGCCGCATAAAGGATTCCGGTGCAGATTCATCCCGGGTCCCAGGATAATGTCGCATCCGTATTCCAATACCTCGGCACCCATGTTTTGGCCAACCAGTTCCACCAACTCAAGATCCCAAGAAGAAGCCAGCTGGGTGGCAATGGGAAAGGCTGTGCAATAATAGGTGTTTTCATCTCCTTCACGCAGCGGTGCGATGCGAAGTCCTGCAGGACCGTCTGCAAGGACTATGGCCGGGATCCCCAGACGGGGAATGGGCCAGGTCGTTCCTGCTGCTCCCGGAACCAGATTGCGGGTTTCACCCACAACGGGATTGTCCCCTGTAAAACCGGCCATCCCCGTTCCTACGAGCAGGGAAACTTTTTCATCGGTGGTCATGGCCTGAATAATCTCTTCTATGTTGTCGGGATTCAATTGCGGAACACCGTCAATATATACGGTAGGCTGTTTACTGTCTCCACAGCCTGCCAACGGCAGCAATAAGGCTGCAAGTAAACATACTTTCAAATATTTTTTCATCCTTTTAAATTTTGGAAACAATTAGCTATTTAAACAGCAAAGGAGCGAATTCAGAAAGGTACACCCTCCAGTTGGTCCAGGTATGTCCCCCTTCGCTTTCCCGGTAAACATATTCCATGTTTATACGGTCCAGCAATTCACGGTATTCCGTGTTTGCTTTATAGAGAAAATCTTCCTTCCCTATACCTATCCAGTACAGACTGTAGCCGTTTTCATGCTGTTTTTTCAGTGTCCCTTCCACATCCCGGTAAACGGGGCTGTCCGCGTGGCTTTGATCAGGCATGATGGCTGCCGAGAACAGTCCTATATACCCGAACGTATTGGGATAATACCGTGAAATATGCAACGTGTGGTATCCCCCCATGGACAATCCGGCTATGGCCCGGGCATTTTTCTTGGGAATGACCCGGTATTTCGATTCCACAAAACGGATCACATCCGCAAATGAAACTTCAAACTGTCCGTCCATGGTACCGTCAAGTTGCATGGTGGGCTTGTACAATCCCAGGGAAGATTCGCCCGGGGCGGCTTCCTGGACCACATTCCCGTTGGTCATTACCACGATCATTGGCTCTGCTTTTCCTGCTGCTATGAGGTTGTCCATGATCTGTGACGTTCTTCCCAGGTTGATCCAGGCCTCTTCGTCCCCGCCCATGCCGTGCAGCAGGTAGAAAACAGGATATTTCCCTTTGCCTTGTTCATACCCCGGCGGCGTATAAATGGTTATCCTGCGTTTCTGTACATATTTGTTGGACGGACTTTCATACCAGGTACGTGTCACCGTACCGTGAGGCACATTCTGTACCGAATACAGATCGCCCTGGCCCCCCGGCGTGATCACTATGTTGGTCACAGTAGCCACATCCCTGATCTGGTGCACATTATTGGGATCCATCATACGCAGGCCGTCTACCAGGAAAGCATACCCGTACAAATCCGATTCCAAAGGTTTTGTGGTATAGAACCATACTCCTTTTTCATCCCTGGTCATGGGCTCGCTTCCGGGTATCCATCCCTGCGGGGGTAAAAAGTCTCCGGTAAGCTTAACTTCTTTGGCATCGGGAGCCAGAAGACGGAAAGTCACGGAATTATCCGGATTCACCTCTGGAGAGGTTATTTGGGGGCCTCCCCAAAAAAGAGCCTGTTGTGCCGTTAGCACAGAGTGGCACAACAGGCAGGCCAGTGTCAGAGTTACAATTTTCTTACTCATAAATACGTTTTTTGAATTTTCCGTGAATGTACTGGTATTTGTGTTACCATCCGGGATTTTGCACCAGGTTTTTGTTTACATTCATTTCATGCTCGGGGAAAGGCAGTAATTCGTGTTTCCCGCTCTTGAATCCAAAATCGGTATTGGTCACGGCAACGGTTACTTTTCCGTCATTATGCAAGGCCGGAATTATCTTACCCTGTTGCGCCAACACTGATGACGCATCACCCCATCGTACCAGGTCCTGGTAACGGGTGCATTCAAAGCACAGTTCAAGCCGCTTTTCCTTCTTAATGTCTTCCAGGGTCAGGCTTCCAAGGGATTCCAGGTGAGCTCTGGCGCGAACCTGGTTAATATAGTTCAGGGCAGAAGCCTGGTCTCCGGACAACAGGCAGGCTTCTGCGGCAAGCAACAATACTTCGGCATAACGCATCCATCGAAAATTATTATAGCTGGAGTAACCCCAGGAATTGGTTACTACTTCATCTGAAGGAAAACGGTGTTTCCATTGCATGAATCCCTCATTGCCATAAAGAGGGGTTGTGATCTGAATAGGGACATAGACCATTTGAAATGTTTCCCAGTTGAAAGCCCATCCGCCCCCCATCTGTTCACGGGTTTTCATGGTATTGGTAAGACGGTATCCTTCAGGACCTTCCATTGCCACAAAAGCCTCATAAAGCGATTTGGTGGGATTAAAAAATCCCCATCCCGTATTCCATATCCCTTCAGGCATTCCTGTAAGATGATCTGAACGCCAGTTGATCATCAGTGAGAAGAGCATGGTTCCCTGGCTCCAGGCATTGTCCGGATCGTTTATGGCATTGGATTCAAAAATATTTTCAGGTCCGAAATCGTTTGCCGAACGCAACAATTGGCTAAAATCAGCTACCAGATCATATTTGTTGGAATTGATCACCGATTTAAGGCTGGTAGCGGCTTCGGCATATTTCTCCTGGAAGATCTGGGCTTTTCCCAAAAAGGCCAGTGCAGCTTCCTTAGTCAGCCGTGCCCCAATGGCTTGCTGCCCGTTAATCCCGCTTTTTGAGGGGAGAACGGCTGCAGCTTCTGTCAGGTTCTGCTCTACCCAGGCCCACATGGTGGGAATATCCCCGTTGGGCAACTGGTATTCATCGGCACCGAGCACATGGTCGGCAAAAGGTACAGCCCCCCAGAGTGAAATGAGCTCGGTCATGGCCCAAGCACGTGCAGCCTTGGCTTCGCCTACGACCCTGGCTTTAATATCTGTATCAGGTTTCACACGGTCGACGATCAGGTTGGACATGTAAATTATACTGTAAAATCCGCTGAAAGCCCCGCTAACCACCGTGCTGGCAGTGCTGAACCGGTATTCGTTGATCATTTCAAAGTTGCTGTTGTCTCCACGGCCCCCACCTCCACAATAAGTGTCATCGGACAACATGTTTTTCAGGTAGAACCAGTTGAAATACTGACCCCTCCAGGTGCTATATACGGCAGTAATAGCTTCTGTAGCCTGTTCATCTGTCTGGTAGAAAGTATCTTCAGAAAGAACCCCCCACTGTTCAATATTCAGGCGTTCAGCACATGAATTGAGTAGCAGCAGTCCAAAAATCAAGGTGATAACATATTTTTTCATGGCTGTATTCTTTTAAAAAGTGATGTTTAAACCGAACATAGTCTTCTTGGAAAGGGGATATGCCCCTTTATCCAGGCCCATACCATAAGTGGACCCATAGGACGCTGCCTCGGGATCCATACCCGGATACGTGGTGAAACAGAACCAGTCGTCCAGAGAAACATAAAAGCGCAACGAATTGACGGCTATCTTGCGCATCCATTTGTGCGGCAGGGAATAACCAAGCTGTATCTGCTTGATTTTAAAATAAGATCCGTCAAAAACATTGGCGTCCGAGGTCCAGAATTTGTCCTGGTCACCTCCACCGGGGCGGGGATACCTGGCATTTGTGTTGGAAGAAGTCCAGCGTTCCTGATAAAATAAAGCCAGTTTGTTTCCCTGCGGGCGGTCAACCCGGTTAAGCAGTGAGAAAATATCATTCCCCTGTGATCCCGTTCCAAAGAGAGTCAAATCGAGTCCCTTCCAGGACATATTCAGGGTTATCCCATAAGTGAAATCAGGTAATGCACTCCCTATCATGACTTTATCATCGTCGTTTATGAGCCCGTCTCCGTTATTGTCCACAAAGACGGGATCTCCTGTCTTAGAATCAATGTGATCCAGCTGGTACCCGCGCATGTACCAAACGGGATAGCCTACTTCAAAAGCCGTAAGCCCCGAGTAGGTATGGTAACTGCCACCCGATATGCGGCTGATGGAAGGATCCAGGTAGGTTACCTTGTTGGTGATGGTGGAAAGGTTCCCCCTGATGTTGTAGTTGAAGTCACCGATTCTTCCGGTAAAACCCAGGTCAAATTCAAACCCGTGGTTGTGAACGTTTCCTGCATTGACCGTAGTGCTGCTCACCCCGGTTTCATAAGGAGGCGTGGTAGCCACCAGAAGGTCTTTCGTCTCCTTGGAAAAAAAATCTGCAGTGAATGTAAGGCGGTCATTGAACATTCTCAGATCAATCCCGATATCAATCTGTTCCGATGTTTCCCAGCGGATATCCGGGTTTGTCAGACCAGTGGGTGCCGATCCGATATTGTAGGCAATCTCGTTGTAATAGGGATACGTATACCCGGAAGCTATGGAAGTACGGTAACGGAATCCTCCCAGAGGCCCTATGTTGCCGTTCTGTCCCCAGCTTGCCCTGAGTTTAAGGTAAGTCAGAACCTTGTTATTCTCCATGAATCCCTCTTTTGAAATGACCCAACCTGCCGAAACTGAAGGAAATGTTCCCCATCTTTTTTCCACCGGCAGCACCGAGGCGTCAAAAGCATCCCGGCGCAATACGGCCTGAAGCAGGTATTTGTCCAGGTAAGAATAGGAAACACGTCCGAAATAGGACATTTTGGCTGATCTTCCAAATCCTCCCCCTATGGTTCTGTTGGCTGTCGGGTCTGAATAACTGATGTCACGGAACAGGGGCAGGTCTTTGGTAAGTTTGTCGGTCCCCGCCGAAGTATAGTCATTACGGCTTTCAGCAAATGAAATCCCTGCCATGAAATTGATTCGGTGACTGTTTAGTTCCACATCATAATTGGCAAAATTTTCCCACTGGTAATAAATGTTGTTCCCTGAACTGCGGCTTAATGTCATTTTACTACGGTAAACCATATCATTGGCATAATACAGTCCGCCATACGTTTTGCTGTTGTTATATCCCAGACGGTAACCAAGTTTCGAAGTGATTGTCAGTCCTTTGATAGGAGTAAAATCGGCGTAAACTGTTCCCAGGACATTGGCGCCCCAGGAATCGGACTGCGTGGCATCACGCATGATCATGGGATGCACCTGTTCTGAAGTGACAAACTGCGATACGCCATAGTAATCTCCACTCTCATTCTTAAGGTAATCATTGTAGAGAGCCACCCAGTCAGGATCATTCTGATTGTTCTTCATAAACTGAGGCAGCTGGGAAGGGCTGTACAGGTTGGGGGTAAGAGGGTCCATTGCCAGAACAGCTGCCAGCAAACTTCCATATTCGGAACTTTCACTCACAGAACGGCTGTCCCATTTTTCCAGGGATGTAGTCACGCCTATTCGTAACCATTTTTTGATTTTATAATCTGCATTTATCTGTCCTGTCAGACGGTGGTACACATCGGCGTCTCCGGCAACTATCCCATTCTGGTCCAGGTAATTGATAGAAGCAAAAAAATTGCCTCTTTCATTTCCGCCCTGGAACCCCAGGCTGTGACGTTGCATAAGCGAAGTTTCAAAAGCCACATCAGCCCAGTTGGTATCAGTCACCCCATCGTATTTCTGATCAAATTCGGCTTGGGTAAAAGTGCCTGCTTCAACCATATAATCCATATATTGCGAAGCATTCATGACTTCCGGGATCTTGGCCAGGTCATTCAGAACATATTGAAAATCATAAAAGAAACTGCCTTCACCGGCACGTTTTCCGGAACGTGTTGTCACCAATACGGCCCCATTCCCTGCCTGGGCTCCGTAAATCGCGGCCGAAGCCGCATCCTTGAGAACTTCTATGGATTCAATATTGTTGGGATCCAGGTAACCAATATCGGAAACCTGCAGTCCGTCAACAAGAATAATGGGATCAACTGAGCCGGAATTGGAGCTTATGCCACGAACCCTTATATCCATTCCTTTACCGGGAGCACCAGATGTGGTGATGATCTGCACTCCGGCCGTTTTTCCCTGAAGCGCTTCTTCTACACGGGCGACAGAGCGGTTTTCAATATCAGTGGTATTGATCTTTGCGATAGCTCCGGTCACATCGCTTTTACGCTGCACTCCGTAGCCTATGACCACTACATCTTCCAGTAATAGAGCATCTTCCTCCAGTGTTATTTCAAAAACACGGCGATCTCCCACCGGAATTTCTACCGTTTTATATCCCACAAAAGACACGGAAATGGTAGCGTTTTGAGGTACAGAAATTACAAATTTCCCTTCCTGATCTGTACTTACTCCCCGCTGCAATCCAACAACGGCTACATAAGCCCCAGGCAGAGCCAAGCCCGACTGGTCCACAACAGTACCACTGATACTGATCTGTGCCTGCTGGGCTGCAACGCTTGCCGGAAGAATCAGCAATAAGCTGAAAACCAGTAGGACAAGCCTTGTCACGGGTTGATAAATCATTTTTTTCATAAAAATTGGTTTTGGTTATTACATAATGGTTAGTTATTGTATTTTGTTCATTTCAAATATAAAACTGATCAACTCCCTGTCATGAAGGTATTCCATCCGGCACTGATTGTCGAATACCATAGTGGCTCCCGTTCCTGGATCGTAGGGATCCCATTCCGGTAAAGAAGTGACATTTGGATTGCCGCTCCGGGCAAAATTGATCCAGGCGCGGCTCATTTTTTCGGCAAGGCGGAAAGCTTCCTCACCTCCTCCGGTCATGTGCCGGCTCTTTTTAATATTGTTAAAAACAAACGGTAATTCCATACAATGCATTGCACGCAGTGTGCCGTCAAGTACCGGGGATTCCCAGCTGAACAGGTACATATATACCGGAGCCCCCTTCTGACGTACCTTCACTTCTGCCTGATGTAAAGCTCCTTGACGAAAGCGCGTATCTATATCAAATAAATCTGCAGGTCTGAATCCAGGATACGCTGCAGCAACTGCTTCTATAAAAGCATCTGTTTTATCCCCGTATTTATCTTTTAGAATTTCCTTTGCCTTTTGCAGATCAATGTTTCTCAGATCAGGCATATAGGTACTCACAGAGAATTCGTGAAGTGTTGTACCAATAATCATAGGAATGTTTTTCGCAGTTTTGGGGGCCTCATGATCAAAAGGCTGTTCTTTTAGAAAGATCCCGTCTGTGGTTGGAGCCCATCCGAAGATCAGAGGCTGAAAACCATCAGCTTCCGCTTCTTTTCTTATTTTGGCAACGGCTTTTTCTCCTGCACTTAATAATGTCTGGTAAGGTATATTTTTAATTTGCTCTACATGTGATGGCTGCAATGCCAGTTCACGCACCACTTCTATACCGATCTTTCTGGAATATTCAGGTTCCATGGCAGATATCATGGAGCCGCTTTGTACTATAGCTTTATGAAATAATCCCGAAGCACGCGATGTGGCGAGTAATGTGGACACTTTCCCTCCTCCGCCGGATTGCCCAAACAGAGTTACATTCTTGGGATCTCCGCCAAAGTGTGCGATGTTGTCCCTGACCCATTCCAGGGCCATGATTATATCCAGAATACCCAGGTTTCCCGTCATGCTGTATTTTTCTCCGAAAGCGGATAAATCCAGAAATCCAAGAATATTCAACCGGTGATTCAGGGATACTACCACAATATCTCCGGACAAAGCCAGGGATGCCCCGTCGTATGCAGGTAATTCCTGTCCAGACCCTGCCGAGTATCCTCCTCCGTGCAGCCAGACCATGACAGGACGTTTTTTCCCGTCTTCCAGTCCGGGTGTCCAGATGTTCAGACGCTGACAGTCTTCTCCTGGAAATCCGTCATCCCAATTAAAAGCAAAAGCCAGCTCGTCGCTTTGCCATCCGGTCCTTATTGCTTGTGGACATACCGGTCCGTATGCCCTGCAGCTGCGTATACCTTCCCATGGTACAGGACGTTGCGGCAATTCAAATCGTTGTGCCGTAGCATAAGGAATCCCTTTAAAAATAGCAAGTCCGTTTTCAATGTAGCCGGCTACTTTACCTGTAAAGGTCTCTGCTATGGCGTCCCGGGAAGAAGCTGTTACCTGGGTATCGTCCTTGTTAATAAACATGTGACTGTCTGTTCCGCAGGAACACCCTGTCACAACAAGAACAAATAAGCACATAATAATACTGATCGTCGATTTCATAAGCATTAGGATTGCGTAATTACAAAACTACAGATACATGATCGTTAGAATTGTCCGGAATCATTACATTTTTTCTGAATTTGTCCGCGCGAAGTATGCTTTTGTTTCTTTTTTGTTCATTTTTTATCACATTTTATCATAATTGTCAGATTGTGTTCCGATTTCCGTATTTTCGTCTTCAATTCAAGTTTTACCCAGGTTATGACAATCCGACGTTTGGTTACAACAATTTTTTTTCTTTCCGTACTCCTCTGCGGATATACAAACACCCTATCCTCAACCGAGTTTGCCGATGGATTTTTTCCTCTTTCTTCAAGCTTATCCAATCAGAATATCAGGTGTTTTGGAGAAGACAAACACGGATATATATGGATAGGTACAGGTAGGGGGCTGAACCGTTTCAACGGCTATGAATTTTGCCAGTATTTAAGAAGTGGCGATAGTACTGCTTTGGTTGATAATCAATTACAGTATATTTTCAGGGATTCACAGGACAGGATGTGGTTCCTGACTGTAAACGGCTTGAGTCTCTATGGTCCTGACGGACATTTTACAAATTATCCTGTAGAAGGCCCGAACAGAAATTGTATTAAGATCCTGGAAAATTCTGAAGGGACATTGTATCTGAGTCTTGGGACTTCTCTTTCTGTTTTTGATCCGAAAAGTGAAGCATTCAGGCATGCATTGAATATTGAATTTTCCGGGTTCCCAAATACCTTTCATATGGACCGTCTGGACAGATTATGGCTTGTAACTCCTGCTAAAGTGTTCTGTTACGATTCAAAAACACTTGAGTTGAAAGCTTCATGGGAAACGCCGGGATATATCGCATACTCCCATCTGAGAAATAACGGAGAACTCTGGCTTGCAGGGGAACAAATGCTCTCCATCCTGGATACCCGGACCGGTGGTTATTCTTCATTACCACCGGGGATTACCGGCAACAGGATGTTGATGAACTCCAGAATAACATATATACAGCCGTACAACAGAAATTCAATGTTGATCAATACAGCCGACAAGGGACTATTCCTTTACCTGCCTTTAACAGATATATTGATCCATCAGAGTGACAAGGATTTTCCTTTTGATGTTCCCGATGCAGAAATTACAACAATTTATGAAGATTCACGTTCTAATATTTTTATAGGAACTTATGACAAAGGCTTTTATATAAGAAATCCTTTCCGCCAGTCCTTTGGCGGAAATACATTACTGACAAAAAAGTATAACGGGAAAAATATAGTTTCACTTGATACAGACAGCAGTGGGAATTTGTGGATATCCGCACGCCGGGAGGGTGTATCTTTATATGACCGCGTTAAGGATTCGATTATTGATCTCTCGGATATGATCGAAAGGGTGGTCCCCGGATTTCTGAATGATCCTTTGATCAACATCCATGTAGCTCCGGATAATACTGTCTGGCTCTATCACTATACAGAACTGATCGCTCTGAAATACACCCGGGGAAATATCCGTCTGGTAAAACGGTTTAAATCCCTTCCTCCAGTCATTTCAGTCACTTCAGATAAAGAGGGGACCTTGTGGGTGGGGACTTTCAGCCACCAAATCTTTTTCCTGGAAAAAGGATCTCTAACAATGAAAAGCCGGGATTTATTTCATCCCGGATTTGTCTATATCCCCCATATTTTACCATTATCCAACGGATCTCTTTTTATTCCGGGATTCAAACAAAATCCAAGGATCCTGCATCCCGGGGACATGAGTTATGAAGAACTGGATATAATGCACCTATTCCCTGATCTGCCGCTGATCCCGTCTGCCTTGATGGAAGATTCGGCGGGAATTATCTGGATGGGGACTGTTGGGAACGGCCTGATCAAATATACACCTGCCACCGGGGAAATTATCCCGGTCAGGGATCTTTCCTGCAATGACATAAGTGACCTGTTGGAAGACAACGCCGGGCAGGTCTGGCTCAGCACACAGTATGGATTGATCCGTTACGACAGAACCATAGACCGGTATTTTAGCTATACGGCCCTGGATGGCATATCAGGGAACCAATTTAACGAAAGGAGTGCCGTCAGGCTGCCTGATAACACGCTGGTTTTTGGCGGGACACATGGAATCACTCATTTCAATCCCCTGGACATTGCCCAAAAAAGATCGGTCCCGCTATGTTTTGAATACCTGAAGATCCACAACAAACTGGTTATGCCATCTGAAGACGGACCTATAAAACGCTCGCTGACAGAAACTCCGGAAATAGTTCTGGACCACACTCAGAACGATTTCAGTATATCTTTTGCTGCATTGGATTACCACAATGCAGCCCCGCGCGTGGAATATAGCTATCGTTTATCGGGATATGATAAAGAGGACATTTCAGCCGGCCAGCACCGGGAAGCTTATTATTCCAACCTTCCCGCAGGCACGTATACATTTACAGTGCATATAAAAAACCACGACAACACCATTGCAGAGGTATCCCGATCGTTGTCTTTGCGGATCAAGAGCGCTCCCTGGTTCTCCTGGTGGGCCTGGCTGCTTTACGGGTTGTCGGGTGCCCTGATCCTGGGTAGTATACTTGCATTGTACATGAGGATAAAAAGAAACAAAACAAGAACCCGGCAAATTGAAATGGAACGGGAACGGGAGATCCGCCAGAATGAGACCAACATGAAATTCTTTTCTAATATTTCCCATGAATTCCGAACACCATTGACCATGATTGCCGGCCCCATTTCTACCTTGGCCAATGATAAAGCAATCTCCGAAGAGAACCGGCAGTTAGTTATTATCATTCAGCGCAGTGTCCGGAGAATGCTCAAGCTGATCAATCAGTTATTGGATTTTTATAAACTTGAAAACGACACACTTAAACTGCGGGTAAGAAAAACAGACATCATTGAGCCGGTTAACAAGTTGGTAGATATTTTCAGGATCAATGCTTCAGAAAAAGACATAACTTTACGTACCAAAGGACTGGAAGATACATTTCTTACCTGGATAGACGAAGATAAAATTGACAAGATCATTGGAAATCTGTTGGCCAATGCGGTGAAATTTTCTACTCCCGGAAAAGGACGTATAGAGGTGACATTCGATGTGATAGACAGTAAAGATGCTGTAAAGAGCTTTGATCTTGACCAAAGTGCCGGATTTGTATCCTCCTGGTATGTTCAATTATCGGTTGGCGATAACGGTCCGGGATTTGACAACAAAGACCTGGCAAAAATATTTACCAGGTATTACCAGATGGAACGTCAGAAAACCGGATTTCTTTCCTGGGGCACAGGTATAGGATTGTATTATTCGCGACGGCTTGTTGAGACTCATCACGGTTTTATCAAAGCGCAAAACAAACCAGATGGCGGAGCTTTGTTAACTTTTATAATTCCTGTTGATGAAGCCGCCTATGATCCTTCAGAACTGGATTATTCAGAGACACCTGTCTGTGCAGATCCTGCTGTAAACACTTCAGGACCCTGTCCCAAAATCATGCAGGGAGACAAAGAAAATATTCAAGAACTGCCCGTGATCCTTCTGGTGGAAGACGACACAGATGTCGCTCATTATCTGAAAATGCTTCTGAGACCTAATTACCACGTTATTCATGAATTTGATGGGCAAACAGCTCTGAACATTATGGAAACCACAATTCCTGACCTGATAATCAGCGATATTGTAATGCCGGGTATAGACGGTTTTACATTTTGCCGTAAAATAAAAGATAATCTTAGTTACAGCCATATACCTGTCATACTGCTGACAGCCAAAACAACGACAGAAGAAAAAGTCAGCGGATTTGAATCCGGGGCAGATGCCTATATTACAAAACCTTTCGAACCGCCTTACCTGGAGGCTGTTATTAAAGCACAACTTAAAAACAGGGAAAATTTGCACCGCCTGCTTGAGAAAACGACAAAACCTCCGCTTGAGATTGACGATAAGGAACTGTTGCCCCATGACAAACAATTTCTTAAGGGCCTTTATGAGCTCATGGAAAAGGAACTCTCCAATCCGGAACTCAATATTCAGCGTATGACCGAGACCCTGCAGATGAGCAGGACAAAGTTTTATTATAAAGTCAAAGGCCTTACTGGTTTGAATCCGAATGTTTTCTTTAAGAAATACAAATTGAACCGGGCAGAAGAACTTTTGTCAACCGGTAAATACAACATATCTGAAGTGGCCGATCTTACAGGATTCAGCACATTATCCCATTTCTCTGTCAGTTTTAAGAAACACTTTGGGTCATCTCCCAGCGAATACAACCGCAAATAAGCACAGGCATGATGTATCCTGTTCTGGTTCAATCCTGCAGTTTTTTGTACTTGAACGGCTTGATCTCCGTCCCAAGCCGGCGTTTACGGTTTTCTTCGTATTCACTGTAGGAGCCTTCAAAGAAATAAACCCCTGAATCGCCTTCAAAGGCCAGGATATGCGTGGCAATGCGGTCCAGGAACCACCGGTCGTGGGATACGATCACGGCACAACCCGCGAAATTCTCCAGCCCTTCCTCCAGGGCTCTTATCGTGTTGACATCCACATCATTGGTAGGCTCGTCAAGCAACAGCACATTGGCGTTTTCCTTCAGTGTCAGGGCCAGGTGCAGCCGGTTGCGTTCCCCACCGCTCAATATCCCGCACAGTTTTTCCTGGTCCGCCCCTGAGAAATTGAAACGGGAAACGTATGCCCGCGCATTCACATCGCGGTTCCCCAGACGAATGTATTCCGAGTTTCCTGCAATGGTCTGGTAAACGGTTTTATCGGGATCTATCTGTTTATGCTGCTGGTCCACGTAGGCAAGCCGCACGGTCTCCCCCACCCTGAACTCCCCGGCATCGGGTTTCTCCACCCCCATTATCAGGCGGAACAACGTGGTCTTTCCGGCACCGTTGGGTCCAATCACTCCCACGATGCCAGCCGGAGGCAACCTGAAATTCAGGTTATCGAAGAGGAGTTTCTCCCCGTAAGCCTTCGCTACACCCGTGGCTTCAATCACCTTGTCCCCCAGCCTCGGCCCGTCGGGAATAAATATTTCCAGGCGTTCTTCCTTCTGGCGGCTGTCCTGGTTAAGCATTTTTTCATAAGCCCCGAGGCGCGCCTTTGACTTGGCGTGGCGGGCCTTGGGTGCCATGCGCACCCATTCCAGTTCGCGCTCCAGTGTTTTGCGGCGTTTGCTTTCCTGCTTTTCTTCCATTGCCAGGCGGATGGTCTTCTGTTCCAGCCATGAAGAGTAATTACCTTTCCAGGGAATCCCTTCCCCCCGGTCCAGTTCCAAAATCCATCCGGCCACGTTGTCCAGGAAATACCGGTCGTGGGTAACGGCTATGACCGTTCCCTTATATTGTTGCAGGTGGGCTTCCAGCCATTGAACGCTTTCAGTATCCAGGTGGTTGGTGGGCTCGTCCAGCAACAGCACATCCGGTTCGCTCAACAGCAGGCGGCACAAAGCCACCCGGCGTCGTTCCCCTCCGCTCAGGTATTTGACGGAATTCCCGGCCGGAGGACACTGCAGGGCATCCATGGCCCGCTGCAGTTTGGAATCCAGGTCCCAGGCGCCTGCATTATCGATTTTTTCTGTCAGTTCACCCTGGCGGATGATCAGTTCATTCATCTGATCATCGTCCATGGGTTCTGAAAACTTCATGTTCACCTCTTCGTATTCCTTCAGCAAGTCTACCACGTCCTGCACCCCTTCCTGCACCGTTTCCATGACGGTTTTGAAATCATCCAGACGGGGTTCCTGTTCCAGATACCCTACCGAATAACCAGGAGCCCATACCACTTCCCCTTCTGTTCCCTTTTCCAGTCCTGCAATGATCTTCAACAGGGTTGATTTTCCGGATCCATTCAATCCGATCACTCCGATCTTGGCCCCGTAAAAAAAAGACAAGTAGATGTTTTTCAGGATGGTCTTGTTGTTTTGTGGAAGGATCTTGTTGACTCCGTTCATAGAAAATATGATTTTCTCGTCTGCCATGATCAGAATTTTTTTATGCGGAAATGACAATAGGGTTGATGTCCTGTTTTATGATAATAATGCTGGTGGTAATTTTCTGCAGGCCAGAAACGGGTGGCAGGCGTAAGGGCCGTATGGACCGCATGGCCTTTTTCCCGGAGTATCAACATGAGCTTTTGGGCCGTCACGCGTTGCTTGTCATCCATGTAAAAAATCTCTGAACGGTATTGGTGTCCTATGTCGGGACCCTGGCCGTTGGTCTGTCCGGGATCGTGGATCTCGAAAAACAAACGGCACAATTCCTCAAAACTTGTCAAAATCGGATCGAACTCCACCTCAACAGCTTCGGCATGGCCTGTAGTGTGTGATTTTACTTCTTCATAGGAAGGGTCATCCTTATGACCGCCTGTATAGCCCACAGTGGTCCGGATCACTCCGGGAGCCATGTCCAGGTAATGTTGTACGCCCCAAAAACATCCTGCGGCAAATACTGCTTTTTCCATGGTGCAAATATAGGAAAAAAGGAATGCTATCTTTGTATTATGCATCCGCTTGAAAAAATGATAGGGGAAGGGGAACATGTACGTCAGGACTTTAAATATTTCCTGAACGATGCCCGGAAAATCGCACGTTCCCTGGCAGCTTTCGCCAACACGGAAGGAGGCCGGCTCCTTGTGGGTGTGAAGGACAATGGCAGGATAGCCGGATTGAAACACAGGGAAGAAGAAGCCTACGTGGTTGAAGCGGCAGCTCATGTCTTCTGCAGGCCTCCCGTCCGTTACACTACCCGTAACTGGGAACACGAGGGAAAGGTGGTCTTGGAAGTGCAGGTTCCAAAAAGCACGAAAGCCCCTCACTCTGCTCCTGACGAATCGGGAAAATACCTTTGCTACATAAGGAAAGGTGATGAAAATAAAGTGGCTTCCGAACTGGAAACCACTGTGCTGAAAATGACTCACTCGGCCAGACCGCTCCATTTTACCCTGGACAACAAACACCGGCGCCTGCTCCAGGTGCTCGGGACACAAACGGAATACAAGGAATTCGATATAGCAGAACTGTCCCGTCTCAGCCTGATGACACGCAAAGAATGCATCCGGGCCCTGGCCGGCCTTATAGCCAGTGGAACCATTCAGACTTCCAGATAGCCTTTGATAGCTTCTACGTAGGAGCGGAATGCTTCCAGTCCCCGGGGTGTTATACGGCACACCGTGCGGGGTTTCTTTCCCCTGAATGTTTTCTCCATCTCTATGTACCCGGCTGCATTGAGCTTGTCCAGCTGTATACTCAGGTTCCCGGGACTGGCTCCCGTTTGTTTCTGAAGGTATACAAAATCGGCTTCTTCAAGGGAAATAAGTACCGACATCACCGCCAAACGCAGCTCTGAATGCAACAGGGGATCCAGTTCCTTAAACATCGCTACGGAGTTTTTTATTGGCTGCACATTGCAATATATGGGCAGGGACCACCATGATGATGACAAAAGCTATGGCTATGAGCGGGATCGTATTGATTCCGTCGACCCACAAAAAGGCAAAGGACAGCAGGATCCCGATCAATCCGCAAACGATAAAAGGTTTGTACAGCACCATTAACCCGGTAGTGCTCACCCCAACGGACACAAGCAGTGTAATCACAAAAGTGGCAGGAAAAGGGTGAACCAGGAAGGCTGCCGCTGCACACAGGAACATGGCAACGGCTAGCAGGATCCATATCCTGGTAATGATTTTACCCATGTGTGACTGGGATGCGCCCTGTGTACGGGTCTTGCCTCTTTCCATGATCCAGTAAATGATCCATCCCAGAACCGGTATGGATAACCACAACAGGTTGTACATATAATCACCTGTCTGGCGGATGGCAAACCAGACAGCCAGGGCCGTGAGCACACTTACATAGCCGAATATGAGCATGGGGCGTGCTGCATTTTTCTCCATGCCCTTACGGGTGTTGTCGATCATCCTGGTGATCAACTCAAGACTTTCTTTTTCATTCAAGACTTTTTCCATGGCTTTAATTACTAATGTTGTCACAAATATAAAGTACTTATTTTTATAAACCAAATATTTTTAAAAAAACTTTTATATTTGCAATATGAATCGTCTTTTTTACATATCATCTATGATAATGCGAATGCATCGTTAAGATGCAATTCCGCCTGCTCCCACTTTTCAGTTTCTTTATTTTCTACTTTTTTAATATTTAATTACTGACATCATGTCTGTATACAAGCATTTTGAGACCATGCAGGTCCATGCAGGGCACATAGCGGATCCGGCTACAGGTTCCTGCGCTACCCCCCTATACCAGACAGCTTCTTTCTGTTTCAGGGACATGGACCATGCAGCGCGTCTATTCCAGTTGCAGGAAGAAGGTTATATCTATTCTCGTCTGTCAAATCCCACGGTCACTGTACTGGAGGAACGCCTGGCCGCCCTGGAAAACTGTTCCGGGGCAGTTGCCGTATCCTCCGGCCAGGCCGCCCTTTTTCTCACTGTTTTTAACCTGGCCGTGCCTGGGGACAATTTTGTGGCTTTTCCTTCCCTGTACGGGGGAACATACTCCCTTTTCCGGGACCGTTTGCGTGAATTGGAAATCACCGTTCGATTTGCACCTGGAAATGAACCGGAAAACATCCTGGCCCTTATAGACAGCCGCACTAAAGGTTTGTTTGTGGAAACAATAGCCAATTCAGATTATCATGTTCCTGATTTTGATGTGCTGGCATCGATTTGTCATAAAAAACAGATTCCCCTTATTGTAGACAACACCTTCGGAGGGGGCGGGTATCTGTTTCGCCCGGCAAATCACGGAGCAGCAGTCATAACACATTCAGCTACCAAATGGATTGGAGGACACGGCAACAGCATTGCCGGGATTCTTGCCGAGGCAGGGACTTTCAACTGGGATAATCCCCGTTTCCCGCAATTCACCGAAAATTGTCCTTCATATCATGGTTTGAATTTTTATGCATCTTTTGGTGATAAGGCTTTCTGTAACAGGGCAAGGGCACTGGGCCTGCGCGACTGGGGTTGCTGCCTTTCCCCCTTCAATGCACTGCTCATCCTTCAAGGAATAGAAACCCTGTCACTGCGCATGCAGCGGGCTATGGACAATGCACTGGAACTGGCGCTCTGGCTTGGCAGGCAAAAGCAGGTTTCAGGGGTATGTTATCCGGGGTTGAAAACACACCCTTCGTATGATCATGTTAAGAAATACTTTCCATGCGGAGCAGGAGCCGTCTTGAGTTTCACCCTCAAGGCAGACCCTGCCGCCACCGCAGCTTTTGTGAACCGCCTGCAGCTGATCACCCACCTGGCTAATGTTGGAGACAACAGAACCCTTATCACCCACCCCGCTTCCACAACACACGCGCAAATGCCAGATGATGCCTTGAAAGCAGCCGGTATTGGCCCGGGCACTTTACGCCTTTCGGTTGGCATTGAGCATATTGATGATCTTAAGAGTGACTTGAAGCAAGCCCTGGTTTCCTGTTCAGGATGAAAGAGAACACCTATATATATAATGAGCCTTTTCTCCTGGAAAGCGGAGCGGTCCTGCCCGGGATACGCATTCGCTACCATTGCAGTCCGGGCTCTTGTGCCGGCAGAAATGTGGTCTGGATATGCCACGCCCTGACAGCCAATTCAAATCCACTTGAATGGTGGCCCACAATGGTTGGACCGGAAAAATTCCTTGATCCTGGTCGGGAGTATATTATCTGCGCCAATGTCCAGGGGTCCTGTTACGGCTCCACGCAACCCCATGCTACTGACTTCCCTTTAATCACCATCCGGGATATGGTGAAAGCACACGAATTGCTTCGCCTCCATCTGGGTATTGAACATATTGACCTGCTCACAGGGGGTTCCAGCGGAGGTTTTCAAGCCCTGGAATGGGCCATAGGTAATCCCGGCCTGACAGGCAACCTGTGCCTGATCGCCTGCAATGCACGCATCAGTCCCTGGGCTACGGCATTAAATGAATCACAACGCATGGCCCTTTTAGCAGATACGACTTTCGGCCCTCGGGAAGAACCCCTGTCTGGCCGCCGGGGACTGGCAGCGGCACGATCCATCGCCATGCTCTCTTACCGGTCATATGAGGGGTATAGTAAGACCCAGTCAGAACAGGAGGATGACGTGCTGATGGCTTTAAAAGCCTGTTCTTACCAGCAGTACCAGGGGAAAAAACTGGCAGACCGGTTCAGCCCTTACAGTTACTACACCCTTACCTTAAGCCTGGATTCGCACAATGTGGGGCGTAATCGCGGCGGCACAGCCAAAGCCTTGTCACGTATCAAAGCACGCACCCTATGTATTGGCATAGACAGCGACATACTTTTTCCCATTTCAGAAATGGAAATTCTGGCCCGTCACATACCCGGAGCAGTCCTGGAGGTCATTTCATCTGATTTTGGACATGACGGCTTTTTACTGGAACATGAACAAATAACATCTACTTTATGCAAGTTCTTAAATTCGGGGGCAGCTCACTGGCCAATGCCTCTGCCATAAGTCAGGTTATGAAAATTATCCGGACTGCCTCGGCCAGGGATAAAACCATTGTGGTTGCCTCGGCCCTGAGCGGTGTGACCGATACGCTGATACGTGCAGGAATCATGGCCGGCAGCGGAGATTCCGGTTATACTACATTGATAGACGATCTGCAAGCAAGGCATATCACAGTTATAAACGAGCTGCTTCCATCGGAATCAGATCCCGGTGTCCGGGTTGAGTTATCCATATTGTTTGATAAGCTGCGGGATATATGCCGCGGGGCTTTCATGATAGGGGAAATCAGTCCTGCCACTTCCGATCTGATTGCCGGTTTCGGGGAGTTGTTCTCCACCCGGATCCTGGAAGCAACATGCACCTCCACGGGACTAAGTTGCCACTGGGCAGATGCCCGTGAAATCATCCGGACCGGTCCCTCCTCTTCCCAGCCGGTGGTCAACACCGCCGTGACGCAGCGCAATGTCCGGGAATTGTTGCGCAATAACCTGTCAAAGATTATTCTTGTACCGGGTTTCATTGCCTCCGATGATCAGGGCAGGACAACCACCCTGGGAAGGGGAGGATCAGATTACACGGCCTCGTTGCTGGCTGTAGCGGCAAAAGCCCGCATGCTTTGGATCTGGACCGATGTGAACGGGATGATGACGGCAGATCCACGAATCGTTCCCCAGGCACGTACCATTGAGAACATATCGTATAAAGAAGCGCTGGAGATCTCGCATTTCGGGGCGCGGGTGGTGTACCCTCCCACCATACAGCCGGTCGTGTCGAAAGGCATCCCCATCATGGTAAAAAACACCTTTGATCCTGAAGGCCCCGGGACACTCATCGAGCAGGACCCCCCCGAAGGAAAAGAAAAGATCAGGGGTATTTCCGGAAGTGACCGCATAGCCCTGCTATCCATGGAAGGGAGCGGGATGGTGGGCATTCCGGGGTATTCAAGCCGACTTTTCAATGCGCTGGCGCAGCAGCAGATCAACATTATTCTCATAACGCAGGCATCTTCGGTGCACACCATGCTGGTGGCTATTGACCAGGCCGATGCGCAGAAAGCCAGGAAGGCCGCCGATGAAACCTTTGCCTACGAAATTTCACTGCAGAAAGTAGAACCTTTGAAAGTAGAAAGCGGTTTTTCAATTATCAGTCTTATTGGCGACGATATGAAAAACCAATCCGGGGCTAGCGGCCGCATGTTTGAGGCCATTGGCCGCCGAAACATCACCATCCGGGCCATAGCCCAGGGATCCTCTGAAAAAAACGTTTCGGCTGTTGTGGCCACAAACGATGCAGCGGAAGCCATCCGGGCTGTACACCAGGAGTTCTTCGGATCTTCTGAACGCTGTATCAACCTCTTTATTGCAGGCTGGGGCAATGTGGGAAAAAGCCTGACCGCAATGATCTTCAGCCAACGGGAAGCATGGGCCGTGCGGGAAGGTATCCGGGTACAGATCTGCGGGATCTGCAACAGCAAAAGAATGATCCTGAATAAGGAAGGGCTGGCTCCTGACCAGATCGGACAGACCTTGTCCAGCGACGGGGAATTGTACCAAAACGGGACTTTTATTGACAAAATCATAGAAATGAATCTGAGAAACAGCGTGTTTGCAGACTGTACAGCTGATCATTTCATTGCCCTGCGCTACGAAGATATTATTATGGCCAAAATAGCCATAGTGACCTGTAATAAGATTGCCAACACCCTGGATATGGATTATTATAACAAACTTCGCCGCCAGGCGGTCAGAAGACATGTTCCTTTCCTCTATGAAACCAACGTGGGCGCAGCGCTTCCGGTGATTTGCCTGATCCGGCAGATGCGCCTCAGCGGGGACACCCCTGAACGGGTGGAGGCATGTCTTTCTGGAACCCTGAACTATGTTTTCAGCCGTTATGACGGCCAGACTCCATTCCACCGGATTGTGGAAGAAGCCTCAAGTCTTGGTTATGCCGAGCCGGATCCAATGGCAGACCTTTCCGGAAAGGATGTAATGCGCAAAACATTGATCCTGGCACGCGAATGTGGAATGGACATAGAAGAAAGCCAGGTAAACACCGCCTCGTTTCTTCCCACGCAGTGGCCCTGTGAAGAACATTTCAGGTCCCTGTACCTGGAAAGCCAGCAAAAGGAAGGAACCCTGCGATACGTTTCCACAATAGACAACCGGGGCGTTAAGGCCGGCCTGAAAGTGGTGCCCCGTGAACATCCCTTTTCAGGACTCCGCGGGACAGACGTGTCGGTTATCCTTTACAGCCGGTTATATCCCAACGGATTGCGCGTGGAAGGAGCGGGAGCCGGCGGCCGGCAGACAGCTTCCGGATTGATCAACGATATTCTGCAATGCGTATGAACAGAAATGTAATGGTTGCAGGAGCAACTGGACTGGTGGGCAGGACTATGATCAAAATACTGGAAGAAAGGAACTTTCCGGCAGATCACCTGGTTGCCGTGGCATCGGAACGCCCTGAAGGACGCACGGTTTCTTTCCGGGGAAAGAAAATCGGGGTGACCACCCTGCCTGCTGCACTGAAAGAGGAACCGGGCATAGCCTTCTTTTCCGCAGGGAAAGACGTTTCCGGAACCTGGGCTCCGCTTTTTGTACAAGCCGGCTGGAAGGTGGTAGACAATTCTTCCTGCTGGAGGATGTCCGGGAACGTGAAACTGGTAGTCCCCGAAATCAATGGTAGTTTGCTCAGCCCCGATGACCGGCTGGTTGCCAATCCCAATTGCTCTACCATTCAGATGGTCCTGGCGCTGGCACCCCTGCACAACAGGTACCGGCTGCAAAGGATTGTGGCCTGCACATACCAGGCGGTGACCGGCTCGGGACAGAAAGGCGTGGAAAGGATACTGGCAGAAAGAAAGGCCTGGGTAGCAGGAAATCCGCTGCCCCTGTCAGGGAGCGTTTACCCCTGCCCCATAGACCTGAATGTGATACCGGATATCGGCGCCCTGACGCCCGATGGATACACAGAAGAAGAAATAAAAATGCGCGAAGAAACCCGAAAAATATTGGGTGATGCGAAAATCGGGGTTTCTGCCACTTGCGTGCGCGTACCGGTCATAGCGAGTCACTGTGTGGCGGTCAATGCCCGGTTCGCTGAACCTTTTTCTTTGGAGGATGTCTGTTCGCTTATAAAAAGTTTCCCCGGCCTTGTGTTGAATGATTTTTCAGCCGGTCATGGTTTTGCCGTGCCCCTGGAAGCCGAAGGTACAGATACTGTCTATGTAGGCAGGATCCGGAGAGATCCTACGGAAGAAAACACATTGGAATTATGGACCGTGGCCGACAACCTTCGAAAGGGGGCTGCACTGAACGCCATACAGATCGGTGAACTGCTGTTGCAGTTCTGAATCAGAACGGAAGCAGCGGCCAGGTATGCCTGAGCGAACGGAAACGTTCTATGGTCAGACTATCTATATTGTCTGCAGAAAAAGGCACAATGTCGATATCTTGTGCAAACAGGCCTGCCATACGGCCGTATTTATATTCATAGGTAAAACGCCCCAGTGAATCGAGTCTTTGTGGGTTATCAGGATCCTTTCTTGAAACCGATAAATAAAATTGCGCATTCGATTGTCCAAGCCTGTAAGTGAGCAGATTGTCCTTCAACAGCGTGTAATACAGCTCGCGTGCCGTTTCCAGCGCCGGATCTATGATTTCCACATCCGGTGCTATCAGGTCCCGGTACGGATACTGGTCACCCTGCCTGAATTGGCGCAAATGCTCCAGCATCAGTGTTAAAGTTTCCAGCTGGTAAGGATAATGGGTACATCCCAGGACCAGGTAACGCAATGGCTTTGGGTCACTGCTTCGGCGCAGTTGTTCCATAAGGCTCAACAGGTGGTACCGTGCGTAATTCTCCGCTGCGTTCAGTTGCAGGCGGGCCGGATCTTCAGGTGTGCCTTCATATAACATTTTATTGGATGAAAAATCAAAGCCATAGGCTGGCAGCAGATCAAGTTCTATCTTGTATTGTGGGTGATCCGGCGACGGTCCCCGGTATCCATCCCTTGGACCGGATGCATCTGTGCAGATAAAATCCCTTTCCCCGTCAACGGCTTCTGCAAAACCCAGAGATCCATGGCTAACTACCAGGATATTGTCACCGTAACCCCGCTCAAGGGCAAGGGACCGGAAAGTGTTTTCATACCCACCCGAAGCCACGGTTCCCACCGTTGCCAAAACGCCTACAGCCACCTCCTCACCGGGCTTTATCCTGTCCAGTGTGGCATTGACCCCGGCATTGATCACGCCAATGACCTTGATCCCTGAACCGCTCTCATCAAGGTACGCTCTGATATCCTCCAGGCCATATGCAGTAGCTGTATTGCAGGCCACTACCAGTATTTTAACTTTCCGTCCAAGCAGGAAAAAGGCATCCTGCATGATGAGTTCCCTCAGAAAGTCTGTCTTTCCCTCTGATGGATAATTGCCATAAGGCATATTGGCCTGGTCCCCGAAATAAATATAATTCTCTCCATCCAGCAGGCGGCTGGCCATAATGGCCTCCATCACGGTCAGACCCCCTGTTCCCGAATCAAAAATACCTATCGGCAGATCGTTACGGACGGCAGGATAAGCAGAAAAGTCTGTGTAGTATACAGAATTTGAATCATTAAGAGCTGTTTCAATTATGGGTATGTGTGTCGGCCTGCCCTGGCATGAAGCCAGGAAAAGTACCAGTACCGGCAAAAGATCTTTTCTGATATTCATCATGAATCAATTTTATAATATTCCGGTCTCCTGTTCCTGTAATACACCCCGTAACGGAATCCGCACTGCCGGAGTATATCGGTATAAATTCCGAATTGTTCCCCGATCTTTTCATCACTATGGGCGTCCGATCCCAGGCTTACGGCTTCACCGCCCAGCTCCCTGAATCGCCTGATGACATTTTTATCCAGGGTCGGGGTTCCATATTGGAATTTCTGGTACGTTTTTGTGTTGATTTCTAATGTTTTTCCATTTTGGGCCAGGATCTTCAATATGGGATCCAGCACATCGCCAAAGACCTTCATGGACACTTCGTGTTCCAGGTATGGAGAATACCGGGCCACGTAATCAAAGTGGCCCAGTATGTCAAAATCGGGAAAAACACTGATACAAGACAAAATGTCTTCCAGGTATATACCGTACGCCTGTTTGAAATCGTATCCCTGGTAATAAGTACGGTGGAAAGGATCCGTTCCCCGGACAAAGTGCATGGAGGCTATGACCGTGTCAAAGGCATGTTTGCCCATGAAATCCCTTATGGCGCCGAGACTGATGGGTTGTATCCCGATTTCCACTCCTTTGAGCAGAACAATTGAAGGAAATTTTTCTTTCAACCCTTCGATTTCCTCCTGCTGCCGCTGCACATCAAATGTGAACAACCTCACTCCTTCAGGAGCGTCAAAATCGTAATGATCCGAGAAACATATCCCTCCCAATGACCTTTGTAGGGCCTTTTCAGCCGCCCTGCCCGGAGCCATCCTGCTGTCGGCAGAATGATGGGAGTGCGTATGATTGTCAAAATGAATCATCCCTCCAGGCTTTTGGAACACTAACTTTTCAGGCGTTTTTAAAAGCTTTTAATCCTGCAAAATGGGATACTTTACCCAATTCGTATTCAATGCGCATAAGCTGGTTGAATTTTTCTATGCGCTCACTGCGGCATCCGCTTCCTGTTTTTATATGGCCTGCATTTACGGCAACCGCCAGGTCGGCAATAAAGCTGTCCGAGGTCTCCCCGCTGCGGTGTGATACAAAGCAATTATAAGAATTCCTGTTGGCCAGTTCAATTGTTTCCAGTGTTTCTGTTACAGAACCTATCTGGTTCAGTTTGATCAGGACGGAATTGGCCAGACCTTTTTTGATCCCTTCTGCCAGGATGGCTTTGTTGGTACAGAAGAGGTCATCTCCTACCAATTCTATTTTGTTCCCGATGGTGTCGGTCAGGTTCTTCCATCCCTGCCAATCGTTTTCTGCAAGTCCGTCTTCTATGGAAACAATCGGGTATTGCCTTACCCAGCTTTCCCATATCTTCACCATTTCATCGCTCGATACCAGCTGTTTTGTACTCTTGAAAAATTTGTATTTCCCGTCTTCCCACATTTCACTGGCGGCAGGATCAAGACAAATGCTTACATCTTCTCCCGGTTTGTACCCTGCTTTTACGATCCCTTCCAGGATCATTTCCACGGCCTGCTCGTTTGTCTTCAGATCCGGGGCAAATCCGCCTTCGTCTCCAACACCGGTACTCAGGCCTTTTGATTTAAGAACGCTTTTCAGGGCATGAAAAACCTCGGCACCCATCCGAATGGATTCACGGAATGAAGGAGCGTTGTGGGGGGCGATCATGAATTCCTGGAAATCAACTGTATTGTCGGCGTGGGCACCGCCATTGATCACATTCATGCAGGGAACGGGCAAAAGATGGGCATTGCTGCCTCCCAGGTATTGGTAAAGGGGAATACCCAGACTTATGGACCTGGCCCTTGCATACGCCATGGAAACAGCCAGAATGGCATTGGCGCCAAGTTTTCCCTTGTTGGGGGTTCCGTCCAGGTCTATCATAAGGTAATCCAACTCCCTCTGGCTTGTAAAGCACTTACCCTCAATAGCTTTTGCGATGTTATAATTTACATTGGAAACAGCTTTAAGCACTCCTTTTCCGTTATAGCGCTTTTTGTCTCCGTCGCGCAGTTCAACAGCTTCCCTTTCACCGGTAGATGCCCCGCTCGGCACCATGGCAGTTGCCCTGGTACCATCTTCCAGTGACATCCTGACCTCTACTGTTGGATTGCCTCTTGAATCCAATATCTCAATAGCTTCAACTTTTTTGATTTTCATTATATGATCCTCCAGAATTAAATGATTATATCCTGCAAATTTACAGTATAAAAATCAATCCGGAAAAGAACCGGTATAAAAAAACCGCGATGTTATCACGGTTACTGGATGTGGTGCCACCGGGAATCGAACCAGGGACACAAGGATTTTCAGTCCTTTGCTCTACCAACTGAGCTATGGCACCATTATTGAGGGGGAGCAAAGTTAAATATTTATTCACTGCCGGCAAAATTTTTATTTTATTAAACTATTTTCGTCCGAGTCCATCAAATGGATACATTTGTCAAATTTTAGAAATCAGACTATATAAATCAGTATGAAAAAGAGGAATATCATCATCTTGAGCTCTGTGGCCGTAGCCGCTATTGTCCTGGTCATAATTCTGGCGACCGGTAATAAGGACGGTTACACACCCCTGGTAGTCAAGGCACAAAAAGGTCTTTTCGAGATTGTTGTAGCAACAACCGGAGAGCTGGAAGCAGAGAATAACATTAAAATTGAAGGTCCGTCCGGGATGACCGCTCGTAACGTCCGTATAGGCGAAGTGAAGATCCAGGACCTGGTTGCGGAGGGAACTGTTGTCAGGCAGGGCGATTATGTGGCTACACTGGACAGGACATCAGCCGATAATTCACTTAAGGACCTGGAAGATGAATACGAAGCGCTGGTAGCAAAATATGATAGGACACTGCTTGATACGTCCCTGACCCTGAAAGCCTTGCGCGATGATATAGAAAATCAGAAATTTAATATTGAAGAGGCCGAAATAGCCGTGGAACAATCCATTTACGAACCACCAGCAACACAAAGGCAATATCGCAATAACCTGGAAAAAGCGTTGCGGTCCTATGAGCAGGCCCTCAACAATTATGATCTGAAAGTTGAACAGGCCCAGGCCAGCGTAAACGACGTATCCATAGAACTGAACAGGAAAAAGAGGCAATTGGAAGAACTTCGTTCAGTGCTCAAGGATTTTACCATTTATGCCCCAAGCGACGGGATGGTTATTTATTACAGGGACTGGAGCGGAGATAAGCGGCGTATTGGTTCATCAATAAGCGGATGGGACCTGGTGGTTGCCACTCTCCCCGATCTGAGCAATATGTTATCCAAAACATACGTCAACGAGATCGATATCGCCAAGGTAAAACCCGGACAAGAAGTTCGCATCGGGGTAGATGCTTTTCCCGAAAAAAGCTACACGGGATATGTTAAAGAAGTGTCGAATGTGGGGGAACAACTAAAGAATGCAGACGCCAAGGTTTTTGAAGTAGTAATCAAAGTAGATGGCCAGGATGAGATCCTGCGCCCTGCCATGACCACCAGCAACCAGATTGTCACATCTTCCATGGATAGCGCCATTTTCATTCCGTCGGAAGCAATATTTGAAAGGGACAGCATCACTTATGTGTATACAACGGACGGGATACGCCAGATAGTTGTCAAGGGAGAATCCAACGAGAATTTCACAGTGATAGAACAGGGGCTGGCCGAAGGGGATGAACTGTACCTTTCCCTGCCTATGAATCCTTCCCGCTTTAAAGTCCAGGGAGAAGAGTACATCGCTGTCATCAAGCAAAGGATCATTGAAAAGGCCGAGGCGGAGAAGAGGAGAGCAGAGGAACAGGAATCAGTGCAGCAAAAACGCATGATGCGCGTCAACGGTCAGGGACAGCAGAATTTTACCCTGCCCGAAGGAGTTACCCTGCCGCAGGGGGTAAGACCACCACAAGGAGGAACCCCTCCTTCCGGCGGTCAACGCAGGGTGGTAATGCAGCCTTCAGGTACTCAAAAGTAAGCATCCGTTCTTATGAATATTTTTTTCATCCACAGATACATGCACGATATCCACATAGCCGTGGAATCCATCGTGCACAATAAGCTGAAGAGTTTCCTTACGGCTCTGGGGATCGTATTTGGTGTGGGGGCTGTGATCAGCATGATGGCCATAGGGAACGGAGCCCAGCAGGAAATACTGGATCAGATAGAAATGGTTGGGGTAAACAATATAGTTATCCTTCCTGCCACCGTTGAAGAAGTTGACGAGGAGTCAACAGGCACTTCGGCCAGTCAGACAAAAAAATTCTCTCCCGGATTGCAGCTTTCCGATGCATTGGCCATAAAGCAGGTGCTCCCTTCTGTAAAACACGTATCCCCCGAAGTAAGTGTCTTCACCTATATCACCTATAACGGGATCAGGAAGCCGGCAAAAGTGCTTGGCATAACAAGCGAGTATTTTCAATTGTACAACATGGGGTTGGAAGCCGGAGAGTATTTTTCCATTGAACAGGAGCTCAATTCCATGGCGGTGTGCCTGATAGGACATAATGTAAAAATCCGTTTCTTTCAACAGAATGACCCCATAGGCCAGTTCATTAAATTCGGAAATAACTGGGTAAAGGTGATAGGTGTTTTGGAACAGAGCACTTCGGGTGCTTCCACGCCTAAGGAAGAGGCTGAATCATCCGGGACAGCATCTACTGCCAGGTCAGGATCCCTGGGTACTATCGGCTCTGAAAGCATGGGCATGCAAGGATACGACGACCAGGTATTCATCCCAATAAGGACCATGTTGCTCCGCCAGGAAAACAGGGCGCTGGCAATAACCAATCCCGCATCAGCATCAGGAGGTTCAGTGGTTATGGCAGGAGGCGGAGGTCGCAGGCATATAGTGATTTCCAGCAACACGTCGACTTCAGCCGGCAATACAAATTATCACCAGCTGGACAGGATCACTGTACAGGTAAACGATACTGACGAACTGACCTCGTCTCAGGAAGTCATTACCAGGATCCTGAAAAGACGCCACCAGGATGTTCCTGACTTTGAGGTTACTGTGCCCGAGCTGCTGCTCAAGCAGCAACAACGCACCAAGGATATTTTCAACATTGTGCTGGGAGCCATCGCCGGGATCTCGCTCCTGGTGGGAGGCATCGGCATCATGAACATCATGTTCGCTTCGGTCATGGAACGGACAAAGGAAATCGGCACAAGGCTGGCCATTGGCGCAAAAAAAGCCGATGTGATAGCCCAGTTCCTCTCGGAAGCCATCCTGATAAGCGTGGCCGGAGGTGTGATTGGCGTGTTTGTGGGAGTCCTGTTGTCCTTTCTGATCCGGTCTTTCTTTGATATCACCACCATCATTTCATTTTCATCCATTGTCATTTCATTCGGCGTATCGGCTGCTGTAGGTGTGATATTCGGTTACTCCCCTGCCAAACGCGCAGCTGAACGCGATCCCATAGAATCTCTCAGATATGAATAAAATTATGAAGATCAATACCTGGTTTCTGACATGCATCATCTGCATGCTTTTCGCTGCCCCGGGCATATGGGCACAAACCAATCAGGAAACGGCAGATCCGGATTCGCAGGAGTACATCCTGTATTCGTATAACCTGACACTGGAGGATGTACTGCACCTTGCCGCCACACAGTCCAATGAAGCCCTGAGGGCGAGGAACAGCTTCCAGGTAGGATACTGGCAATACCGGTCGTACAGGGCAAATTTTTTACCCTCCCTGTCGTTTACTTCTCAATTGCCGGAATTTTCCCGCAAGATAGTGGACGTTCCCAGCATAGATCCTGCAACGGGAGAAGTGCGGCATGATTATTCCTCGGAATTCTACAATGTTTTCAGCGGCGGTCTGTCACTCCAGCAAAACCTGCCTACGGGAGGTTCGGTGACCATCAGTTCATCGCTGCAGCGGGTTGACCGTTTCAGCGGATCTTTCAACAACCACCAGAGCACGGAATATCTTTCCACTGCACTAAATGTCAGGCTCAGGCAATCCATTTTCGGCGTTAATGAAATGAAGTGGGACCGCAAGATAGAGCCCCTTAAATATGAAGAAGCCAGGCGCACCTACATAGAAAACATGGAAAATGTGAACCAGAGGGCTATCCAGTATTTTTTCAATATGGCCATCGCACAGCAACGGCTTGCCATTGCCGAATTCAACCATGCCAACAACGACACGCTGTACAATATTGCAGCAGGAAGGTATGAACTGGGCACCATTGGAGAAAACGACCTGCTCCAGTCCGAGCTGGCCTATCAGAATGCACTCTCGACCCTGAATGAAGACAGGCTGAACCTTGAAGATGCAGAAAACCGTTTGCGTTCCTATCTTGGATTCAATGAGCGTGTGAAACTGAATATTGTCATACCGGAAAACGTTCCGGATGTTATCATGGATGTGGAACAGGTATTGCAGCTGGCTTTGGATAACAATCCCGATATGATCTCGTATGAGAGACAGCTGATCGAAGCCCAGAAGAATGTTGCCCAACAACGTGCCAACCGGGGATTCCAGGCCAACCTGAATGTCGCTTTCGGTCTGAACCAGCAGGCAACAGGGCTGCTAGATTCCTATAAAGATCCCAGGGACATGCAGACAGTCAGCATAGGACTGACGGTCCCCATACTTGACTGGGGGAGGGGCAAGGGTCTTGTGAAAATGGCCCTGAGCAACGAAGAACTGGTACGGCGCCAAGTGGAGCAGTCAAGGCTGGATTTCATACAGGATATAAACCTCAATGTCCGTCAATTCAACATGCAGGAGCAGCAGTTCTTTATTGCGGCCAAAGCAGACACCATTGCACAGAAACGATATGACGTGGCCAAACAGCGCTACCTGATAGACAAGATAACGGTCACAGACATGAATAATGCCCAGCTTGACAGGGATCAGGCACGGGTTGGATATGTCCAGGCCTTGTTCAACTATTGGCGATACTATTACGAGCTCAGGAGTATTACCCAGTACGATTTTATCAACAACAGGCGGTTGGATGCGGATTTTGATTCCATCGTAGATTAGGAACCGTTTGTCAGATTATACGTTCATGGTGTAGCACCTTCTGCGGCGGTGCTGCCGGTGTTCAAACAGTTTCCACTGGCTCTGGATCTTGATGTTGTCTTCCAGCTCGGGACCGGTTTCAGCATACTCCACACCGGTTTTCATGGCGTTGATTATGCTGTTGTATATGATAATGGCGTTTACTCCCCTGTTCTGGTAAGTGGGCCATACCCCTATGTGATACATATCCAGCACGCGAGACTGTCTGATATCCCGCATAATGCCTAACAAACCCAAGGGGAAGAGCCTGCCTTTGCCAAGACGCACACCCCGGCTGATAGAAGGAGCCATCAGGCCGTAGCCTATGATCTGACCGGCCTTGTTCTGGACAACGGTTATGTAATCCAGTTTGCATATGGACATGAGCAGGTTGGCAAAATCCATCAGCTGTTTTTCAGAAATGCGAACCACGCCGAACAATTCCGAAAATGCCTCATTCATGAGAGGAAGAGCTTCCCTGAAAACCGGTTTCAGGTCCTTCACCTTGTTGAACTTCCGAACGGAATAGCCGTACCGCTCCATTGCACTCAGGGCAAGCCGTTCCAGCTCAGGATCCATTCGTTCAGGAAGCTTAACCTGGAATTCCAGCCAGTCCACCTTCTTTTGAAGGCCCAACCGTTCCATATGTTCTATATAATATTGATAATTGTAGGTGGTTATATACATGTCCATTTCTTCGAATCCTTCTATGAGCATACCCATCTTGTCCATGTCGGAAAAGCCCAGCGGACCGACTATCTCTTTCATGTCAAGGAACATAGCCCATTCCCTGACTTTCTCCAGGAGCGCAGCAGAGACTTTATAATCGTCTATGAAATCAAAACGGGTAAAACGAAGTTGGCGCACATTCATCTTATAATTGTAGGCGTTGTTGAGAATGGCCGCTATTCTGCCTACGATCTCCCCGTCCCTGTATGCCAGGAACATCTTGCAGGATGCATATTCAAAGGCAGCGTTCTTTTGGGGATTGAAATCCCTCATTTCCTCTGATATCAATGTCGGAACAAACCACGGATTATCCTTATATAATTTGACAGGAAATGCAAAGAATTTTCTTTTATCCGATCCTGAAGTGATTTCTTTAACTGTAACCATAAGGGAAACAAATTTAAAAAAATCACATAAATTTGCGACATATATCAATTTTCATACTCATTTTTTATGGCAACTACAGCAGACTTTAAAAACGGAATGTATATTTCTTTCAACGGAAAACCCTGTTCCATAATATGGTTCCAGCATGTGAAGCCGGGTAAGGGCGGTGCGTTTGTAAAGACCAAACTTCGCAACCTGGAAAACGGACGGGTTCTGGAGAACACCTTCAACGCCGGAGAAAAGGTGGAAACCATCCGTGTAGAAAGGCGTCCATACCAGTTCCTATATAAAGACGATATGGGATACAATTTCATGCACACAGAAACCTTTGAACAGATATCCCTGCAACCGGACCTGGTTGAGAATTCCGACCTGATGAAAGAAGGACAATATGTGGAAATGATGTTCCTGGCCGATGAAGAACGTGTGCTGACCTGTGAATTGCCTCCCTTTGTGGAAATGGAGATTACCTATACAGAACCGGCTGTCAAAGGTGATACGGCATCTACCAACGCCCTTAAGGCTGCCACCCTGGAAACAGGTGCCCAGATCATGGTCCCCCTGTTCATCAACCAGGGAGAACGTATCAAAGTGGACACCCGCACCCGTGGTTATTCAGAAAGGGTAAAATGATCCGGTATGAGAAGATGGCCTGCCATGCTTGCGTTTCTGGTCCTTCTTTCCTGTCATACAGGAGTTGAGACACCAGATCCAGCCACAATAACCGACCTGATAGCCCGGGGCAACTTTGAAGAAGCAGAAAAAAAGATCCTGCTTTATACATCAACGTCATCCATGACTGCAGAAGAAAGACTCCACTGGTCATGGGAGACAGAACGCATACACAGGATCAGTCTTGATTTCAACAAGACAGAAGAAGAAGCCCTTGAATACATCCGGCAGTACTTTCCGAAGGTAACCCCGCAACAAATGTCAGACTGGGAAACATCCCGCGCGTTGGAATGCATGGTGATAAACGGGGAGAAACGTTATTTCTCCAGGGCTTTCAGAAACTTGTTCAGGATTGACAGTCTTTGCCTTGCCAGGTATGAAGAAATAAACGGCCCCGCAATAGACGCGAAAGCCCCCCTGCTCGAGGAACACCTGCCACGCATTGTGGAGCTTACCGGGAAAACAGGAGCTGTCATTGTAGAACCCCGGACTTTCACCATAACCTATACCCTGACTGTTCCGGCCAACACGGTTCCCGAGGGAGAAATCCTCTGCGTGTGGATGCCCCTTCCAAGAACGGATGTCCCCCGGCAAAACGGATTCAGGCTGCTTTCAGTCTCGGAACCGGATTATATCATATCCCCGGATTCCTACATCCATAAATCCATCTACATGGAAAAACCGGCTGTGAAGGACCAGGACGCAGTGTTCACCTATTCATTCACATACACAGCCCGGGCACAGTACCACCATATTGATGCCATAAAGGATGTGCTACCCTACGATACTCTCAGTCCCGAATGGAAGGAATACACAAAACAAGAGCTCCCGCACATCATCACTACCGGTCCTGTCGCGGAACTGGCAGAAAAAGTGGTAGGTGATGAAACAAACCCATTCCTGCGGTTACAGAAAATTTTCACCTACATAAGCCAGACGTATCCCTGGGCCGGAGCCAGGGAATACTCCACTATCGAAAGCATCCCGCTCTATGTCCTTGAAAACGGTCACGGCGATTGCGGCCAGGTCAGCCTGCTCTTCATTTCCATGTGCCGAAGCCTGGGAATTCCCGCCCGATGGGAAAGCGGCTGGATGCTGCACCCCGGTGAAATAAACCTTCATGACTGGGCCGAGGCCTACCTGGAAGGCATCGGGTGGATCCCGGTTGACCAGTCATTCGGACTGCAGCAGGGACCTTTCCCGCTGTTCTATTCCAGCGGCATGGATTCCTACCGTATGGCGGTGAACAGGGGCACGGGAGGAGACTTCTTCCCGGCAAAAATCTATCCTCGCTCCGAAACAGTTGATTTCCAAAGAGGAGAAGTCGAGTGGCGTGGAGGAAATCTGTATTTCAACCAATGGGATTACCAACTCATTTTACATCCTTTCGACCAACAGGGTATTCAATAATAGACCAGTGTGCTGCGCCGGGATGTGTCCCAGATTTCCCCGGCTGATTCCAGGATCTGGGAGGGAGTCACCGAGTCTATCAGCGACATCATTTCCCGGTGTGAGATAACCTTCCCGAAAGACAACAGGCTTTTACCCATGGAGAGGCATTGTACTTCATGGTTGTCTTCTGTGACCGACATCTGTCCTGCCAGTTGTTTCTTGGCCCTGTCAAGCTGCAACGTTGTCAGGGAATCCTTTGCATACCTGCTGATGACTTTTTCTGTAAGTTCCCTGCAACGATCCAGGTTGGGCCTGTCGGTCCCAAAATAGATCCCTGCAAATCCCGTATCCATGTAGGGTGCATAGGAAGCTTCCACTGTATAAACCAGCCCGTATTTTTCTCTGAGCAGCATATTGAGGCGTGAGTTCGAGGCCGGTCCCCCGATCATGTTCATCAGAAGAACCAACGGGACACGTTTTTTATGATGAAGGCCGTAAGCGGCAGCCCCTGTAAGGCAATGCGTCTGGTAAGTCCCCCTTTTTTCCGCCATATCAAACCGGTTGCTGTTTTCTAAAGGGTAGTGGTTGGCGGGAAGGCCGGCAGCAGCTGTGCTTTTCTGAGAAAACGCACCAGTGCCGAAATAATTCTCTGCCAGCAGGAGCGCCTTTTTCGGGGCAACGTTTCCTACAATGCTCACAGCCATTGTTCCGGGGAGGAAACGCTCCCCTACATATTGTTTCATGTGGCGGGAAGTGATTTTTTTCAATTCTGCCGGTATGCCCAGGATGGGAGTGGCCATGGAGGTGCCCGAAAACAATTTTTCTTCAAAACTGTCATAGATCAGGTCCATGGGGGAATCCTTGTAGGATCTGATCTCATCCAGTATCACATCACGTTCCTTGGTCACCTCTGATTCCGGAAACACAGAATGAAACACCAGGTCTGACATCAGCTCCAGTGCTTTGCCCAGGTCTTCGCGCAGAACTGTAGCATGCAGCACCAGTTCTTCCTTGGTCGTAAAAGCATTTATCTCTCCGCCAAGCCTTTCCAGACGGTTGTTTATGTGGTATGATTTTCTGCGCAGTGTTCCCTTGAACAGCATGTGTTCGCAAAAATGGGCAAGACCGGCAAAGCCTGATGGTTCAAAACGTGTGCCGGCAAGGGTGCTCAATGCACAGTAACTCACAGGCGATGTGGTGGTAAGAACGGCGCATTGCATGCCGGAAGTTAAGGTAGTCACCATGACGGGGTCCATAGTCTTTTCAGCAATATAACAAGGCCGCAAAAATAGGGATTATTTTTTATCTTTGTGCCCTATGGATCCTTTTGTAGTATCAGCCAGGAAGTACCGGCCACAACAATTCAACGATGTTGTTGATCAGGATAATATTGTTACAACCCTGAAAAATGCAATCCAGAGGAAACAACTGGCTCATGCCTATCTTTTCTGTGGTCCCCGCGGGGTGGGAAAAACCACCTGTGCCAGGATTTTTGCCAGAACCATAAATTGCCTGGAACCTGGCCCCGGCATGGAAGCCTGTGGAACCTGTGAATCCTGCGTTTCTTTTGCCGAGGGAAGGTCTTACTCCATTCACGAGCTGGATGCCGCTTCCAACAATTCGGTAGATGATATCAGGGAACTGATTGATAAAGTACGTATCCCGCCACAGGTGGGTAAATACAGCGTCTACATCATTGACGAGGTGCATATGTTGTCCCAGTCTGCTTTCAATGCATTTCTGAAAACACTGGAAGAACCGCCCTCTTATGCCCTGTTCATTCTTGCAACAACAGAAAAACACAAAGTACTGCCCACCATATTGTCACGTTGCCAGGTCTTTGATTTCAACCGTATCAGCATCAAGGCCATGACACGTCACCTGGCAGAGGTCGCCCTTAAGGAAGGCGTCACAATAGGACAGGATTCCCTTCAGGTTATAGCCCAAAAAGCAGATGGTGCCATGCGTGACGCACTCACCCTGCTTGACCAGTGCATTGCCGTCAGTGGAAAAGAGGTGACTTACCAGCAGGTGATCTCGAACCTGAACGTGCTGGACAGGGAGTATTACTTCCGGCTAACCAGTATGGCCTTGGAAGGCCGTTTTGATACCATGCTGCTGCTTTTTGACGAAGTGCTGGCCCGCGGATTCAACGCTTTGCATTTCATAGGCGGGTTGAGTTCTCATTTTCGCAACCTGCTGGTATGCAAACAGCCTGAAAGCCTGCCACTGCTCGAATACGGGGAGGAAACCGCCCGTAAATACAACGAACAGGCAGCAGCGTGTTCACTCCCCTTTCTGTTCGGTGCCCTGGGTATCTGCACTCAGGCCGAGGCCGGATATAAACAGAGCAACCAGCCCAGGTTACATATAGAAATGGCTTTGGTCCGGCTCAGCAGGGTCCACAACCAGGAAACGCCAAAACCGCGACTGAATGATATGACAACCGATACCGGGCCACTGGATAATGCTCCAGGACCTGCTGCTATCCCGTTCCGGGCATCAACACCCGGCCCCACCGCTATCCAGCCTCCTGCGCCGGTTCCCGTACCGGCGCCCACACCGGAACCTGCCATTACGACATCCATCAACAGACTGAAGCATCAGAATAAGAAAGAAAAGCAACGGGAAGAGGAACCCTCCGGGGAAACTACCGGATCCGGTGAGCTGACCATGGAAGCACTGGAAAAGGCTCTGCCCGGGCTGATGAATCTCTTCAAAGACAAACCGAACCTGTCCGCCACCCTTTCTCGTTGCCCGCCACTTATCGTAGACAAATGCAAGGTGCAGTTCACCGTGGTCAATGATCTGCAGAAAACATGGATAGAAGAGCATTATGGCAGGATTATTGATACATACCTGCGCAACACCCTGCGGAATAAAGAAGTATGCATGTTCCTGGTCGTGGAGGAAGCGCCTGGCAATATAGCCGTCAATACGTGCTATATGCCGGAAGAAAAAGCAAAATATATCGCAGAACAGCATCCAGAAGTGGCAGCCCTCAGGGATGATTTGAACCTGGACATCAGTTAACCTTAGGATCTTATGCGCTTACACTGTCATAACCTGGTCAAAAGATACGGTTTGAGAACCGTGGTCAAAAATGTTTCAATCCATGCAGACCAGGGTGAGATCGTAGGTCTTCTGGGGCCCAACGGGGCCGGAAAGACCACCAGCTTCTACATGATCACAGGGCTGATAAAACCCAACTCAGGAAAGATCTTCCTGGATAATGAGGAGATTACGACGTACCCCATGTACCAGCGGGCCAAGAAAGGCATCGGATACCTTGCCCAGGAAGCTTCTGTCTTCAGAAAACTGAGCGTCGAGGACAACATAATGTCTGTCATGGAATTGTCGACATTCACAAAAGCAGAGCGCAAAGAAAGGATGGAGCGGCTGATTGCTGAATTCGGCCTGCAAACAGTCCGTAAAAGCTATGGTATCCAGCTCTCGGGAGGAGAACGCCGTCGTTGTGAAATTGCCAGGGCCCTGGCGCTAGACCCTAAATTCATTTTGCTGGACGAGCCATTTGCCGGTGTGGACCCCATTGCCGTGGAAGATATCCAACAGATAGTGGCCCAGCTGAAAACCAAGGATATCGGTGTATTCATCACCGACCACAATGTCCACGAAACGCTGGCCATCACAGACAGGGCCTACCTGCTTTATGAAGGCAGCATCCTGGAAAGCGGGACAGCAGAAGAGCTGGCGTCAAATTCTGAAGTCAGACATAAATACCTGGGGCAAAACTTTGAATTACGGAAAATTGTTCCGGTAGGGACCAACGACATATCCGAAACAGATAATAAAGAATATGATCCCGGGGAGTATCTTCCTGACGGGGATTATTCAGAAGACGCCGTGTCCAGGGAAAAAGGACTTAATTAAACCGGATCCCGGTAAATCCGATAATTTGGAGTGCCACTTTCTTATAGAAATCCGGTTCAAGCCGTCTGCTGTAAGGTGCGATATGAACCAGGAAGTTTTCCATGTCAGATTTGTGAATAGGATCGGCCGGCGGGGATTCCATCGTCAGGGGATTGATGGGTTTCCCGTTTCTCCAGACGCGGAAATCAAGATGAGGTCCCGTAGATACCCCGGTACTACCTACAGATCCAATAACTTCTCCCTGCGCCACGCGTTTTCCCACAACCAGTCCGCGGGCAAAACGTGACAAATGAAGGTATGCGGTGGTATATACACTGTTGTGCCTGATCTTTACGGTATTGCCTCCGCCTCGTGTATAATTTCTTTCAATGACCGTACCTTCTCCTATGCTCACCACAGGCGTTCCGACCGCTGCTGCGTAATCAATTCCTGTGTGCGGCCTTAACGTGCGTGTTACCGGATGCCTGCGGGAATAGCTGAATCCGGAGCTGACCCGGGAATATTTCAGGGGAGCCTTAAGAAAAGCCCGCTGCAGGTTAACCCCGTCCTGATCCCAGTATCCCGGAAGACTATCCTGTATAAAGCGGAAAGCCATCTGGATACGGCCTGAACGAATGAAAGATGCTGCCAGTATGGTACCGACTTCCACTTCTTTTCCCTCAAGCATGTAAGCCTGGTAGGATGCCCTGAAAGTATCCCCTTTCTGCAGCCCGAAAAAATCCACCGTCCAGGCGAATACTTCTGACAGCCCATTGGCGACCAGTGGATTGTAACCGGCATCCTCCAGATCCTGCCATAATGAGGTAGATATGGTGATATCCACGAACTTATCCTCGATTTCCAGCGGAATCTCCGCACGCGTTACCCAGAGACTGTCTGTCAGAGAAAAGCATATGTGTGTCCTGAAATTTTCTTCATATATCATATAAGCGGGTTGTGAGACACCGGGGGCATACAGTAGCCTGTAGGGATTTCCCGCCTTGAGTTTGCGCAGGTCAAAAACACCGCGGGCTTTCTCCGTGAGCAGAAACACCCGCTGGAAATCCACTCCCCTGCGTTGCAGGATTCCGGCCAGGTTTTCATTCTTTCTTATCACGTCACTTTCCTTGCTGTAATCCATCAATGGCAATGAAAACAATTCGCAATACCCGGCAATTTCTCCTTCCAATATGATCTTATCAGACGACTCCTGCAGTTCCACGTTCTCTTCGCCAGATCCTGCACAGCAGGTAAACACAAGGCAGCACAACAGAAATATGATTTTTTTCACATACATGTCAAAGGGTTCTTCTGATACAAAACTAAATAAAATTGTCGCAAAGTGGAAAATTTTGTAATAAAATGGAAAATAGTGGAAAAATTTTTATACTTTTGCTCCAGACATTATACCGTATCGGCATGGCAAAATTTATTGGGGAATACAATGCAAAGCTTGACGACAAAGGACGCCTTGTGTTTCCCTCTGCCCTGAAAGCACTCACAGATCCTGGCATTCCGCTTCGATTTGTTGTAAAGAAAGATTTGTTCAGTCCCTGCCTGGAAATGTATTCCTATGAAGAATGGGAAAAACAGTCAGAGGCAGTAAAGGCGCGACTGAATCCTTCCTTTAACCGCGAGCATGCCGTCCTTTGGCGTGCTTACATGAGCAACAGGGCAGTAGTCGAACCCGACGAGAAAACAGGAAGGATATTAATTCCCAGACATTTGCTCAACATGATAGGTGTGAATAAAGAGGTGATTTTTGCGGGAGCCGATTTCAAGATCGAGTTGTGGCCGAAAGAGGCCTACCAGGTCAGTCTAATCAGTAATGATGATTATGTATCACTTGCAGAAAAGATCCTGTCATAACAATAGCTCCTATGGTTTTCTATCATATACCGGTCCTTTTGAGAGAAAGTATCGAATCCCTGGCCATAAGGCCGCAGGGGGCATACGTAGATGCCACCTTCGGAGGAGGGGGGCATTCCAGGGCAATCCTGGAACAGCTGGGACCGGAGGGACGCCTGCTGGCATTTGACCAGGACTCAGATTCTCGGAACAACATGCCGGACGACAAAAGGATTTCATGGATCCATTCCAATTTCAGGTTTATCCACAGTGTTTGCAAATACCATGGCATGCATCAGGCAGATGGCATTCTGGCAGACCTGGGCGTTTCCTGGCATCAGTTTGATACGGAAGAACGCGGATTCTCCTTCCGGTTTGATGCGTTGCTGGATATGAGGATGAACCGGTCTTCAGAAAAGACTGCCGCCAATGTGGTCAATGAATATGCAAGGGAAGACCTGGCCTCCCTTTTTTCTCGTTACGGGGAAATACAAAATGCCGGAGCTCTGGCAGGAGCCATTGTGAAAGAGAGAAGCAAACATCCTCTCAATACTTCTGGAGATCTTTGTAAAGCATTGAAGAGGTTCATGCCCCGGAATGCGGAGCATAAATACCTGGCCAAGGTATACCAGGCGCTGCGCATGGAGGTCAATGATGAAATGCGGGCCCTGGAAGGCTTGCTTCATCAGGGCCTTGCTCTCCTCAGGCCGGGAGGAAGGTTGGTCATCATCACCTATCATTCCCTTGAAGACAGGATGGTAAAACAATTTTTTCGTGATAAGACCGAAGCCGGTTTGATAAGGCTGGTAAATAAAAAGCCCATTGTGCCGCAGGAAAGGGAGATCAGTGAAAACACCAGGGCCAGGAGTGCCAAACTCAGGGCTGCTGAAAAATGCGGGGAGGAGGAACATGGCTAAAAGCAAGGGAGAAAAGATCGTATCCACACTGTTCGGGGGGCGTGCCCTGCTAAGCGGGGTCCTTTCCAGACACCTGAACTTCATCCTGTATATCTTTTTTCTATTGATACTATACATAAGCATAAACAATGCTGTGGAAAAAACCCTGTTAGCCAATTACCAGGTAGAAAAAGCAATAAAGCTGCTTCATGCAGACTACACCAGAAAATCGGCCGATTTTATGAAGCTGAGCCAACAACAGGAAATTGAAAGAGAACTCAGGAACAGGGGATCGGAATTAATGGCGCCCGTTAACCCGCCTGCCTGGATAAAAAGTGAACGATGAATACGTCAGCCAAAATGATGATCGTTTATATAGGTTATCTTCTGGTGGCCATGCTGGCCATCGGACAGATTGTGCACCTGCAGTTCTTTTCCGATTACAAGGATCAGCTGGATGCCATAGTATTCAGAAATATCGAAGTGCAGGCATACCGGGGCAGCATCCTGGATTGTGACGGACGCGTGCTGGCAACTACGGTGCCTTTTTATGAAGTTCGCATGGATTGCTCCATCCCGGATGACTTGATGCTGAACCGCCATCTGGGTGACCTGTCGGTAGCCCTGTCACGTTTTTTTGGCAATAAATCTGCAGCAGCTTATGAAAATGAGATCATACAGGCACGAGTGGGAAAAAAGCCCGGGTACCGGAACCTGCTTCTTGGCAACCGGTTGGTGTCTTATGATGAGCTGCAGAAAATAAAGCAATTCCCTATTTTCAGCCAGGGGCAATTCAGGGGCGGGTTGATTGCCAATCAAAAGGAAAAACGAATTTATCCCTACGGGCGTCTGGCTTACAGAACCATAGGCTATATCAGCGAGGATGAACAGACCGGCGTGGGCATTGAATACGCCTACAACAGCTATCTGAAGGGAAACCCGGGAAAAGAACGTGTACGAAGGCGTTCAGGCGATGATAAATGGGTGCCCGTTTCCAGTCAGCCGGAAGTGGCACCAAAGGACGGGCTGGACATAGTCACCACCATAGACATAGATATCCAGGGAGCTGCCGAAAGTGCCCTCAGGGAACAGCTTTCCGTAGACTCAACTTTTGAAGGTGCGACCACCGTGGTGATGGAAGTGGGGACGGGAGCCATCCGTGCGATCGTAAACATGAAAAGAATGTCCGACGGGACTTATGACGAAACATTCAACTATGCTATCAGTGAATCCACCAATCCTGGCTCGACATTCAAGCTTGCCACACTTATCGCGCTTCTGGAAGATGGCTATGTAAGGCTTACGGACAGCATTGCCACCGGAAGAAACGGATGGAATTATTATGGAAAAACATTTACCGAGGCTACCAGCTCTTATGGTACCATAACAGTTCAGCAGGCTTTTGAGAAATCTTCCAATGTGGCTTTTGCCAAACTGGCAGTGGAAAAGTACGGGAACCGGGAAAAACAGTTTATCAACAGGCTGTACAACATGAAGCTTAATGAAAGACTCAACATTGAGCTTATAGGGGAAGGACGGGCACAGATACCCTTTCCGGGAGAAGGCGGCTGGTCACGCCTTTCGCTGCCCATGATCGCCATGGGGTATGAAATGATGCTCACCCCGCTTCACGTGCTTACCCTTTACAATGCCATTGCCAACAACGGCAGGATGGTCACCCCCTACTTCATAGAAAGGTTTATGCAACACGGAAGGCTGGTTGAACAGTCGGAACGTACCCTTTTGAGCGGAACGCTTTGCACCTCGGCAACGCTCAAAGCCGTTCACCAGGCATTGCGGGGCGTTGTGGAGAACGGTACAGCCAGCCGCATTAACGATCCGCGTTACAATATTTCAGGAAAGACAGGAACGGCACAGATAGCCTATGACGGGGCTTATGTCCATAACGGTTACAGGAAACACCAGGCTTCCTTTGTAGGGTTTTTCCCCTCCGAAGACCCAAAATACAGCATGATCGTCATTTTGTACTCCAGCCCCACCCGGGGAAATTTTTACGGCGCTTCGTGGGCCGCTCCCGTGTTCAAGAAAATCGCAGACCATATATACATAACAAATCCTTTCTGGAATGCCCCGCTGGGAGTTACGGAAAAAACCTGAATGCATGATGTCATGGAATTGGTCAAGCTTATAGAAGTATTGGTAACAGGCAGGATCACGGGATCAACCGCCCGTGAGATCACCTGTATCAGCCAGGATTCACGCAAGGTCAGCGAAGGATGTCTTTTTGTTGCCGTACAGGGAGCACAAACCGACGGTCACCTGTTCATTTCACAAGCGTCACGAAATGGTGCAGCAGCCGTAGTATACCAGAAAGGTTGCCTGGCAAGCGAACAGGAGATGGAGGCGTTATCCGGGAACACCACATTCATAGAAGTTGGGGACTCACAGCTTGCCCTGGCCATGCTGGCCGATGCCTGGTACGGTCACCCCTCGGCCAACATGATCCTGACAGGAGTTACAGGGACCAACGGAAAAACAACTACCGCCACCCTGCTATACCGGATGTTTGGCCAGCTGGGACACAAATGCGGACTGATATCCACCATTGCCTACTATATCGGCCAGGAAGAGATTCCCGCCACCAATACCACGCCCGACGCACTCACCATAAACAGCCTGCTGGACCAGATGCTGCGTAGGGGTTGTACCCATTGCTTCATGGAAGTCAGCTCACATTCGGTGGTACAGCACCGTATCACGGGACTTCATTTTGCAGGTGGCATTTTCACCAACCTGACCCATGACCACCTGGACTATCATAAAACCTTTGCCGCTTACCGGGATGCCAAAAAGCGCTTCTTTGACATGCTTCCCGCCGGGGCTTTCGCCCTGGTCAATGAAGATGACAGGAATGGAAAGATCATGGTCCAGAACTGCCCTGCCCGTACGTATACCTATGCCTGCCGGAAAATGGCCGATTACAACGCCCGCATAGTGGAGCATACGGTGGACGGGATGCAGCTGATGATAGACGGGGTGGAAGTATGGAGTTCTTTCATAGGGATGCACAACGCCTACAATCTTCTGGCAGTTTACGCCTGTGCAGCTATCCTGAAAGAGCCCCGGGAGGAAACACTCCGGATCCTGAGTGGCCTGACCACAGTCAGAGGCAGGATGGAATATGTCAGGGGAGGAGAAAACCTTACGGCCGTTGTAGATTATTCGCATACCCCGGATGCGCTGAAAAACGTCCTGCTTACCCTCCGGGAACTGGTAAGACCGGGACAAGAGCTTGTTTGTGTGGTAGGATGCGGAGGTAACAGGGATAAGACAAAACGCCCCCTGATGGCCCGTATCGCCGATCAATACGCCGATCTCTGCATTTTTACTTCAGACAATCCCCGGTTTGAAGATCCCGAGGACATCCTGGATCAGATGATTGCAGGTCTTACCCCTGAGCAGCAGGATCGCCACCTGCGCATAACCGACAGGCGCCAGGCGATCAGGACGGCTATAAAAATGGCTCGTCCCGGAGCTGTTGTACTGGTAGCCGGAAAAGGCCATGAGACATACCAGGATATCAAGGGGGTAAGAAACCACTTCGACGATAAAGAAATTCTTACAGAAATTTTAAAGACCGGATGATATGCTATACCATTTATTTGAATACCTGAAAGAAAACGTGGATTTCCCGGGAGTTGGACTCTTCCGCTATATATCTGTCCGGTCCATAATGTCGGTCATCATTGCCCTGTTCGTTTCAACGATAGCAGGAAAATACATCATAGCCCGGCTCAAGAGGAACCAGATAACCGACACCTCGGTAAAAACGGGGGAAAACGGAAAATCCGGAACTCCCACCATGGGAGGCATTGTGATCATCGTATCCCTGCTGGTATCGGTGTTTCTTTTATGTGACCTGTCCAACCTGTATGTGCAGTTGCTGGTCATATCCACACTCTGGCTTTCCACTATAGGCTTTCTTGATGATCTGCTAAAACTAAGGCACATGGCCGGTAAAGAAGACTCCCGGGTAGTGCGTTTTCTGTCCAGACTCCGGCGTAAGGATAAAGACGGAATGAAAGGAAAACTCAAGGTGTATGGTCAGGTGGGGCTGGGTTTGATCGTAGGGATTGCCCTGTATGTGAGCGATAAGGCAGTTATCGTGGAAATGAAGAATGTTCCCTCGGACACAGATCAGACAGAGCAGGTGGAAACGACCAGTTATGTCCGTCATGTGAAAAGCACCAAGACAACCATTCCATTCCTGAAAGACAACCTGTTTGACTATTCCTGGCTCACGCCCTTCAAGGGAGCAGCCGGGCAGAAGGCCGGCTGGATCGTATATATCCTGGTAGCCATCTTCATAGTGACAGCCGTATCCAACGGGACCAACCTCACGGACGGGAGAGACGGACTGGCCACCGGCACGGTGGCCATTGTGGGGGTCACCTTGGGTGTGCTTGCCTATTTGACCGGTAATATTGTCTATGCGCGGTACCTGAATATCATGTATATACCTAATTCAGGAGAAATGGTCGTCTTTATGGCAGGTCTGATCGGGGCCCTCATTGGCTTCCTCTGGTATAACACCTATCCGGCACAGGTATTCATGGGAGATGTGGGAAGCCTTACCCTGGGAGGCATCGTGGCCGTGTTCGCGCTGATGATAAGGGTAGAGTTGCTACTGGTAATACTTTGCGGCATTTTCCTGGCAGAGAGTTTCTCTGTAATGATACAACGGTTTTGGTACAAGTATACCCGTATCCGTGCCACAAAAAAACTGATGGCACAGGGAAAATACCATCCGGGAGATGTCGTGAAGGGAGAAAGGGTGTGGGTAAGGGCACCGCTGCACGACCATTACATATACGACCGGAAGAAAGTTGACACCCCCATATTGCTTAAGACACCCAGGGAACCTATTGCGGAGCCGAAAGTGGTCGTGCGTTTCTGGATCATAAGCATCCTGTTAGCCGTGTTAACGATTATAACATTGAAAATCAGATAATCAAAATCATACTATGGGCAATAGACTGGTTATACTGGGAGGCGGAGAAAGCGGTGTGGGGGCCGCAGTACTTGCAAAAAAACAAGGCTATGATGTGTTCCTTTCCGATTCAGGGGTCATCCAGCCCGGGGCAAGGGCTTTACTCGATGAACACAAGGTCCCGTTTGAAGAAGGAATGCATACCCGTTCGTTGATCATGACAGCGGATCAGGTTGTAAAAAGCCCCGGCATCCCGGACACTGTACCCGTTGTTGAAGATTTGAACAAGGCCGGAATACCCGTGATTTCAGAGATCGAATTTGCGGGCCGCTATACCAATGCCCGTAAAATTTGTGTCACAGGGAGTAACGGCAAGACAACCACGGCTTCCCTGATTTATTACCTGCTCAGGAATGCAGGGCTGAATGCCGGGCTGGCGGGGAATGTGGGCCAGAGTTTTGCATACCAGGTAGCCACGCAGAATTATGATATATATGTTCTGGAACTGAGCAGCTTCCAGCTCGAAGGCATGTATGATTTCAAGGCCGACATTGCCATTCTTTTGAATATCACCCCGGACCACCTGGACAGGTACCATCATGACCTGAATGAATACGTCAGGGCAAAGTTCCGCATCACCCAGAACATGGATCAGGATGATTGCTTTATCTTTTGTCGGGACGATGAGATTTCCATGGATCATCTGAGCCGCATTGTTCTGAAAGCTAAAATGCTGCCAATTTCCCAACAAGTCGTGATTCCACAGGGCGCTTATACCTCGGATAACAGGATGCATGTGACTTATGGTGAGGAAGAATTTGAAATATTCCTCAACGAACTGGCCCTCCAGGGAAAGCACAACATTTACAATTCCATGGCGGCTGCCCTCTCGGCAAAGGTCATGCATATCAGCAATCCCGTTATCCGCGAAAGCCTGACCTCCTTCAAAAGCATTCCCCACAGGATGGAACAGGTGGCAAGGGTAAAAGGCGCGCTGTATATCAACGACTCCAAGGCAACCAATGTCAACTCAGTATGGTATGCCATTGAAAGCCTGAAAACCCCTGTCGTCTGGATTGCCGGAGGGAAGGACAAGGGAAACGACTATACGCCATTATACGACCTGGTCTCGGAAAAGGTTAAGGCCCTGATCTGCCTGGGTGCTGACAATAAAAAACTCCACGACTGCTTTGAAGGCAGGGTACCCTGCATTATTGAAACAAACTCCATGAAAGATGCCGTAAACCAGGCATATGCCCTGGCGCAATCCGGAGACACTGTGCTGCTCTCCCCTGCTTGTGCCAGTTTTGATCTGTTCAAGAATTATGAAGACCGGGGAGACAAGTTCCGGGAAGCGGTTAGGGGCTTATAAAAAAGGTTATGAACAAAACAGGAAAAATAAGGCTGAAAGGGGACACGTCTTTATGGGCGCTGGTGATCATATTCTCATTGCTGTCCCTTGTCTTCGTGTACTCATCTTCCAGCCGTATCGCGGCCATGCAGAACACATCGACCTTTTCCATCATGATCGAACAGATGGGGCACATCCTCATTGGTTTCGGGATCATCTACCTGTTCCACATCATTCCCTTGAAGACTTACCGGATACTGGCTTATTTCGGATATATCGTGTTCCTGGTCCTTTTGCTGCTGACCATGTTCCTTGGAGTCACACGGAATGAAGGCACAAGATGGCTGTCCATATTCGGATTCAGCTTCCAGACCTCCGAGTTTGCCAAGATCGCCCTGATACTATTTGTGGCAAAAGTGCTGGAGGATGACAAACTGGACAGTTTCAAAGATTTTTTCCTGCGATTGTTCCTTCCGCTGCTGGCCTTTATCCTGCCGATAATCTGGGAAGGCTTTTCAACCGGGGTTATTCTTTCACTGACCGTTCTGATCATGTTGCTTATTTCTCAGGTCCGTTTCAGTCATATTGCGAAAACGGCCGGTATCGTGGTATTGCTGGCAGGATTAACCTACGGGGGCATGATTCTGAACAGGACACTACGCAAAAAGACGGACCCGTCCCTGGTATCCACCTCCCGCCTGGAGACGGTGGAAAAACGTGTGAGCAGTTTCCTTGGATTCGGCCAGGCAGAAGAGGAAAAGGAAAACGACCAGGTCATGTATGCCAAGGTAGCCATAGCCACAGGAGGCGTAGGCGGGAAGATCCCGGGCAACGGGGCTTTACGTCACGTCCTGCCCTTGTCCAACAGCGATTACATATATTCAATCATAGTGGAGGAAACAGGGCTGATAGGCGGCATATTTGTCATTGGCCTGTACTTCTGGCTCTTGTTCAGTGTGATCATCATCACGAAAAAATGCACGAAGATCTTTTCTTCCATGCTCGTAAGCGGATTGGGAGTATTGATCGTAACGCAGGCAATGATCCATATCCTGGTAAACGTGGGATTGTTGCCGGTAACCGGCCAGACTCTGCCCATGATTAGTTCGGGAGGTTCTTCCGTCCTGGCTGTGAGCGCTGCGTTCGGGATGATGTTGTCTGTAAGCAGGGCGTTGCAGGATGAGCAGCTTGACTCTGAAGACCCGGCAAAAGAAGAAACAAATAAAGCTATAACACATGAAAACCCGCAATCATAACAGGATCATCATAAGCGGAGGAGGAACGGGCGGTCATATCTTTCCTGCCATTTCCATAGCCAATGCCATCAGGATGAAAGATCCCGAGGCCGAAATCCTGTTCGTGGGTGCCCTGGGAAGGATGGAAATGGAAAAAGTCCCCGCTGCAGGATACAAGATCACAGGCCTGCCCATCGCGGGTCTCAGGAGGGATAAGTCGGTGAGCGGTGTCATGGCCAATCTCATGCTGCCTGTGCGTTTGCTCAAGAGTGTGTTGGCTGCGGGAAGGATCGTTAAGGATTTCAACCCCACGGTGGCTGTCGGGGTGGGCGGTTATGCGAGCGGCCCCCTTCTCTGGATTGCCAGGAAAAAGAAAATCCCCTATATCCTCCAGGAACAGAATAGTTTTGCAGGAAAAACAAATAAAATGCTGGCCAGGGGGGCAGCCTATATCTGTGTGGCTTATTCGGGAATGGAACAGTTTTTTCCTGCTGACAGGATTGTGTTGACAGGAAATCCCATCAGAGAAGGAATCCATCCTGCAACAGCACAGGAAAAAAAGGAAGCCTTGCTGCATTTTGGCCTGGACCCTGGTAAAAAGACACTCCTTGTCACAGGCGGAAGCCTTGGTGCAGGCACCCTGAACAGATGTGTTAGGGAATACCTGCCGCGCACGAGGGAGCATCCTGTGCAGATTCTCTGGCAATGCGGGAAGCATGGAATGCGCCTCGCGGCTGAGTCCCTGAAGGAATACCCCGGTGTTCCTGTTCATGCGCACGAATTCATTGCCAGGATGGACCTGGCGTACGCTGCGGCAGACCTGGTGGTCTCGCGGGCAGGGGCGGGCAGTATCTCGGAATTCTGCGCAGCTGGAAAAGCCTGCATTTTCGTACCCTCACCCAACGTGGCAGAGAACCATCAGACACACAATGCCATGGCACTGGTAAAAGAACTGGCAGGCAGGCTTGTGACTGACAAGGACGCACCCGCCATACTGATGGAGAACGCCATGGAACTGATATTCAATGACAGCGAATTGAAGAGATTGTCAGAAAACATAGAAAAATTAAGCCGCCCCCATGCGGCTGCACACATAGCATCAATGGTACTGGAATTATGACAGAAAACGTATATTTTCTGGGTATAGGAGGAATCGGAATGAGTGCGCTGGCAAGATACTACAAGCATGCCGGGGCTTCTGTATGGGGTTACGACCTTTCCCCTTCCGGGCTCACACGAAGGCTGGAAGAGGAAGGCATGGGAATCCATTACCAGGATGATCCGTTGCAAATACCCAGTCAGGTAGCAGAGAACAGGGATAAGACCCTGGTGATCTATACACCGGCCCTCCCCCGGGACCACAGGGAGTTGCAATGGTTCAGGGAAAAAGATTACGAAATTATCAAGCGCTCTGTCGCCCTGGGACACCTGTCTGAAAATCATGTCACCCTGGCAGTGGCGGGAACGCACGGAAAAACCACCACCTCCACCCTGCTTGCCCACATTCTGCATCATTCGGGAACAGGGTGCACTGCTTTCCTGGGAGGCATTTCCAAGAATTACGACACAAACCTCTTGCTGGGCAACAGTCCTTTTCTTGTTGCCGAGGCAGATGAATACGACCGTTCATTCCTCCAGCTGCACCCCCAAAGCGCCCTGATCACATCTGCCGATGCAGACCACCTTGATATCTACGGGACCCACCAGGCTGTCAGGGAAGCTTACTCTCAATTCGCTTCCCAGGTAGTATCGGGGGGTACGCTAGTGATCAAAAAAAGCGTTGACATTGCTTTGCCCTTACAGCCCGGAGTAACCGCCTACACATACCATAGCAGTGAGCCATGTGATTTTTACGCCCTGAATCACACCATGCTGAAAGGGGGATTTTACTCTTTTGACCTGATGCTCAAAGGTAAAAAAGTGGAGGGATGCCGCCTGGACCTGCCGGGAAGGATCAACGTGGAAAATGCTGTCGGGGCCTCGGCTATGGCCTGTCTGGCCGGTATTGCTCCGGATGCCATTAAGGATGCCCTGGCATCATTCAGGGGGGTATCCAGGAGAATGGATGTTCGTCACGCTGGCCCGAATTGTTGGTATATTGACGATTATGCACATCATCCGGGAGAAATCCGGGCATCGGTCCTTTCTGTCAGAGAGTGGTTCCCGGGAGAGAAAATCACCGGAATCTTCCAGCCTCACCTGTATACAAGGACCAGGGATTTTGCCGGGGAATTTGCTAAAAGCCTTGACCTGCTTGACCAGGTGGTGCTGATGCCTGTTTATCCGGCAAGGGAGGCAGCCATTCCGGGCGTGGATGCGGAATTGATTGCCGGAAAGATGGACCTGCAAGATGTGACCATACTGGACGCGAGCCGGATCATAGATTTTGTAAGGGAAAACAAACCGCGGGTTCTGATAACCCTCGGGGCGGGAAATATTGACCGTCTTGTGGCACCCATAACAGAATGCCTAAAGGAGATGCAGTTATGAGCATGTGGAAAAAAGCACTGATAATATCCGGATACGTCGCATTGACAGGTATCCTGGGTGCTTATTTCTATTTTGCCACAATCCTTGTTTGCGACAAGAACCAGGAAAGGTGCCAGGAAGTGCTGATCATCGTGAAGGACAGTGTGTTCAATCCGTTGATAAGGGCCGGGGAAGTGGCATCTTTCCTGGACAGGAGCTCTGTTGCATTGCTGGGCAGGGATTTCTCCGCCATTGACATGTATCATCTGGAAAAGAAAGTTGAATCATTTGCTTCGGTAAGGAAATGCAATGCTGTCAGGACCATAGATGGCACACTCAAGCTTGAGATACTCCAGCATGAACCGCTCTTCAGGATTGAAACGCAAGTGGGTTCCTTTTTTGTGTCAAAGGAAAAGTTCATATTTCCCATTGTCAATCCATTCCGTGCACCGGTCCTGATCGTTCGCGGCAATGTTCCGTTTTCGTATCCCGCATCCTATAGGGGACAGATGGATTCGACAGACTCATGGCTGGCATCGATGTACCGCATGACCGGCTTTATTACGACCCATGACTTCTGGAGCAGGAAAACAGAGACCGTTGTGGTGGAAAATAACCAGGACATACGCATAGTACCCAAAGAAGATGACCTGGTACTGAAAATTGGTGACCTGAGCCGGTTTGCCTACAAACTGGATAAGTTACAGGAGTTTTACAGGGTACTTGCACCCCTGGGAGGAAAAGAGAAATACAGTGTTGTGGATGCGCGTTTCGGGGATCAGCTGGTTTGTACGCAAAGAAAAGATTAAGAAAAAATAAATAACTTAACATACCTATGGAAAAAATTATATCTGTAATCGATTTGGGGACCACCAAGGTGGTATGTCTTGCAGGGAAAAAAACAGCAGAGGGTTATAAGGTGATCGCCTCGTGTGAATCACCCTCACAGGGGATCATGAGGGGAGAAGTGGTGAACAACCAGAGCGTGCTCAACACACTCAAACCCCTGCTGGTAGAACTGGAAACCAGGATAGGAGAACCCATCCTGGAAGTTGAGGTGGGAATAGCCGGCCGGTACATCCGTTGCAAATCGGTTAGCAGCAATATCAACCGACCCGACCCGAACGAGGTGATATCGGAACAGGAAATCAACAATATGTGGCGGAACATGTACAACTCAAGGGTGGATCCCGGTGAGGAGGTCCTGCACGTGGTCCCGCAATCGTACCACGTGGACGATTACAGAAGTGTTCCTGATCCGGTAGGCATGTACGGTAGCTGCATTGAAGCAAACTACAAGCTTTTCATAGGAAAAAGCGTCTCTGCCGAGCACACCAAGAGAACCATTGAAGGAACAGAACTGAAACTGAACCGCCTTGTTCTAGAGCCCCTGGCAACCGCCAGGGCTGTGCTTCAGGAAGATGAAAAAGAGCTGGGAGTGGCCATGGTGGACATAGGGGGCGGTACTACCGACCTGTTGGTCTACCAGGACAATATCATCCGACATACCGCGGTCATTCCTTTCGGAGGCAATGTCATCACGGAGGACATCCGTCAGGGATGCGAGGTGACAGTGCGACAGGCGGAACAGATGAAAATCCAGTATGGTTCATGTTATGCAGACCTGGCCCCCGAAAACAAAGCCATTGTCATTGCCGGGATCGGGGGACGTGAATCCCGGGAGATTCCCTTCCGTTTTCTGGCCAACATTATCGAGGCCAGGATGGATGAGATCCTGGATGCGGTGATGTATGAGATCAACCAGAGCGGCTACGGAAACAGGCTCCCTGCCGGCATTGTCCTGACCGGAGGCGGATCGCTTCTTTTTAACCTTCCCCAATTCATAAAATTCAAAACAGGTTACGACGCACGTGTTGCCCGTCCCCACGGGATCATAACCGAGGGATGTGAGGAGGTCAACCAGGTTACCTATTCTTGCGCCGCGGGATTATTGATGTACGGATTTGAGAATCAAGGCCATTTTCCTGAAGAAAAGCAGGCTGACCTGACCGAGATATTTGCCGGTGTCAATGCCGGGCAAACATCTAAAACAAAAAAAACGGTGAAAAAGGTTTCTCCGGGCAAAAAGCCAAAGGAAAAAACGAGTATCGGCAATCTTTTGAATAGTATTTTTGATGTATCAAACGAAGCGTGAGTATAATGAAAGAAAAAGAAGATGAATTCATTCCCCTGAACTGGGAAAACAACAAATCCATCATTAAGGTGATAGGAGTTGGTGGCGGAGGCGGGAATGCTGTCAGCCATATGTACCGCTCGGGATTGAGCGGCGTGGATTTTGTAGTATGCAACACCGATGCTCAGGCGCTGGATTTGAGCCCGGTACCCGATAAACTGCAATTGGGAAACACACTCACGCGGGGAAGAGGAGCCGGGTGCAACCCCGAGCTGGCCAAACAGGCTGCCCTGGAAAGCGAGGCCCGTATAAAGGCCCTGTTTGAAGGACCGGCAGAAATGGTATTCATTACGGCAGGCATGGGAGGCGGTACCGGAACGGGAGCTGCCCCCGTAATAGCCAAGATAGCAAAAGAAATGGATCTGTTGACCGTTGCCGTGGTAACCCTGCCTTTCCGCGATGAGGGAAGGGATTTCCTGAAACGGGCGCTGGACGGGATACAGGAATTGCAGCAATATACAGATTCCATGATCATCATCGATAACGAAAAAATATACAGGTCTTATGGCGACCTCCCGATTTTTGAGGCATTCCAGAGAGCCGACGATATATTAAAAACAGCCGTGAAGGGAATATCCGAGATCATTACGTGCCCGGGGTTCATCAATGTCGATTTTGCCGATGTGAAGATGGTCATGACACAAAGCGGCATGGCCCTTATGGGAACAGGCTCGGGATCGGGCAAAGACAGGGCGCTGAAAGCCGTCGAATCGGCATTCACCTCGCCCCTGCTCAACGACGCCGATCTGACCCGCTCTCGGAATGTGCTGATAAACATCACCTCGGGAAAAGAAAAAGCATTATCCATGACCGAATTGTCCCAGATAATGGGATATATTGCCGATTATACAGGGGGTGCTTCCAATTTCAAGCGGGGAGTCCTTTGCGATCCCTCCATCCAGGACGAGATACGGGTAACGGTGATCGCTACCGGGTTCAGTATTCATTCACTTCCTCCGATCGCCGTTTACGGAAATGATACAGAAAAAGAAAAAGCAAAGAAGGTTTCTGTATACCTGGACGGGGAATCTGCCCAAAACGAACACGAGGATCCTTTACCGGGGCTGGTAGTCAGCCCTGCAGCCTTGGGCAATGGTGATTTCAAGGTCACAAACAATCCCCGTGTTTTCCAGGTAGAGCCTGTGGCCGTCCCCGCCCCGGCTGTCCTCAACAAAAAGCCTGTCCTGATCCTGGAACCGAATCAGAACATAGCAGAACTGGAACAAATCCCGGCATACAAACGCAGACAGTCCGGTCATACCATGACAAATCCCTCCGAAATCGCCAAACCTTCCCCGAACAAAGTAGAGGAAAAAAACGGCCAGCAGTGGTTGAGTGCCGACAATGCATACATACACCAAACACAAGACTGATATGGCAACAACAAAAGTCAGGGTTCGTTTTGCCCCAAGCCCTACCGGGCCGCTCCACATGGGAGGCGTACGTACCGCGCTTTTCAATTACCTTTTTGCCAGGCAACAGGGCGGTACCTTTGTACTCCGTATTGAAGACACGGACATGCAACGGTATGTACCTGGAGCGGAAGAATATATCATTGAATCACTCCGCTGGTGCGGTATCATGCCCGATGAAGGCATAGATGCCTCAGGCAAGGTGGTTACTGAACCATCACCGCTTCATCCCCATGCCCCTTACCGGCAGAGTGAACGCAAAGGCCTTTATGAAAAATACGCCCGTCAACTGGTCGACAGCAACCATGCCTATTATGCCTTTGATACACCGCATGAACTGGAATCATACCGGGAAGAAGCCGAAAGCCGGGGTCAAACGTTCATTTACAATCATGCATTCAGGAAAAAGACAGTCAATTCCCTGAACATGGATCCGGAAGAGGTGTCACGCAGGCTGGAGGAAAACAAGAACTGGGTCATCCGTTTCAAAGTTCCTGAAAACAAGATGGTAGCTATGCACGATCTGATCCGCGGCGAGGTAAGCGTACAAACCAACACACTGGATGATAAAGTGTTGTGGAAAGCACAAGACGGTCTGCCCACCTACCACCTGGCAAACATAGTGGACGATTACCTGATGCGCATAACCCATGTGATCCGCGGGGAAGAATGGCTCCCTTCGCTACCCCTGCATTATTTGCTGTATGAAGCTTTCGGATGGCAGGACCAGCGCCCCCTGTTTTCACATTTGCCCCTGTTGCTGAAACCCGATGGAAAGGGAAAACTGAGCAAGAGGGACGGAGACCGGCTGGGATTCCCTGTATTTCCCCTGGAGTGGACCAGCCCTTCCGGAGAAAAGTCCAGGGGATACCGTGAAGATGGTTACTACCCGGAAGCCTTTGTGAACATGATCGCTCTTCTGGGATGGAATCCGGGCACCGAGCAGGAGATCTTTTCCATGGAAGAACTTATTGCCTTGTTCTCCCTGGACCGGGTGATCAAATCTGGTGCCCGCTTCAACCCGGAAAAAGCCAAATGGTTCAATCAGCAATACCTGAGAAACCGCTCAGACAAGCAGTTGGCACAGGATTTCATGCCACTGCTCAGAAACAGGGGGATCAGCACTACTCCGCCCAAAGCAGAACAGGTGGTCTCTCTGATCCGGAACAGGGCCGATTTTGTACAGGATTTCTGGGATTTGTCGTATTATTTTTTCATACCTCCCGCATCTTATGATCCGGTCATGCAAAAAAAATACTGGAATCCTGAAATTCCTCCCGTCATGCTACGCGCCAGGGAGGTCCTGGAACGGTGTGTCCCCTTTGATGCCGGATCCATTGAACAGGCATTGCACCGGTGGATAGAGGAGGAAGGGCTCAAAACGGGGCAGGTCATGAATGCGTTGAGACTGTGCCTGGTAGGAAAACCGCAGGGTCCGGGACTGTCCGACATCATGTCGGTCATTGGAAAGGAAGACACACTCGGCCGGATAGATAACGCTATAAACATCTTGTAGCATGTCAGGAAAACCCCGTTGGTGGCCCCTGCTGGTAACGAATTTCCTTGGGGTATTTAACGACAATTATCTGAAAACACTAGCCTGTTTCATTGCTGTTTCATGGGTTGGCACTGAATATGAAGCCCCGCTTGTTTCACTGGCCGCCGGTTCACTGGTGGTCCCTTATGTCTTCCTTTCTCCCCTTGCCGGAAGGTGGGCCGTGGTTTTCAACAAACTTTCGGTAGTCAGGATAGCAAAGCTTGCCGAGGTCCCCATCATGCTGCTGGCCTCGGCGGGGTTCCTGGTTCACAGCGTCACGCTGGTAATGGTCTCCATCCTGCTGATGGGGGTGCAAAGTTCCCTTTTCTCCCCTTCCAAATACGGGTTGATTCGGGATATCGGAGGCCAGGAAAACATTACCTTCGGAACGGGGAACATGGAAATGGTTTCTTTCCTGGGCATGATCACGGGAACCATGATGGCTTCCTTTTTAGCCCAAAGCGTTCCTGCCTGGGGACTTTCCCTTACTTTCATGGCAATAGCAGCCGGAGGATGGGTCAGTTCCCTGTCCATCAGGGCAAAGGAAACACCTCCCGAAGAAAACGACAGGACCATCCGTCCTATACTGTTCATGGTGCAAAGCATCGGGCAGGCAAGAAAGTACCGGGGTCTGAACCGGGTGATCCTGGCCCTGTCTGTCTTTTGGCTTATTGCCGGAATGATCCAGATGACATTGCTTGTGTATTGCAGGAGGAATTTAGGCATGAGTGACCTGGAGACAGGTTTTGTGCTTACGGCAGCTGCCGTGGGAACCGGCATGGGTTGTTTCTTTTCCGGTATTGTTTCAGAGAAAGTGGACAATAGATTACTGGTTCCCCTGAGCGGTCTTTCCATCACCCTGTTGTTCCTTTTTATGTATTTCTTCCCGGTCAGAGGATTTTTCTTTGGCTTTTTGTTCTTTATCACCGGGATCTTATGTGGTTTTTACAAGGTGCCTTTTGATGCGGCCATCATCAGGAAGGTTCCTGGACGCAACCTGGGCCATATGCTGGGCTACTCCAATCAAATGTCTTTTCTTTTCATACTGGCCGCTTCGGCCGTCTTTGCCATAATCAGCCGGTATGCAGAAACACGTGCCGTATTCTTGTTCCTGGGAACGCTCATGGGACTTACCACCCTTTTTGTGGTTTTTTCTAAGTATCTTTGGAGCACAAAACAGGAATGATGGTATTTGAAGAAACTGCAATAAAAGGTATCTGGATCATCACCCCGCGTGTTATTGTCGACAAGAGGGGTTATTTTATGGAATCGTACCTTAAGGAGGAACTGGAGAAAAGAGTCGGGCCTGTTGATTTTGTACAGGAAAATGAGTCCCTATCACATTTTGGTGTAACCAGGGGCCTTCATTTCCAGAAAGAGCCCTATGCCCAGTCCAAGTTTATCCGCGTGGTGGACGGTGAGATTTTTGATGTGGCTGTGGATATAAGGGAAAATTCACACACCAGGGGTCGCTGTTTTCATCTGCATCTGAGCTCGGAAAACAAGAAGCAGCTATTCATACCAAAAGGTTTCGCCCACGGTTTTTGTGTTTTGACTCCCAGGGCTATAGTCCAGTATAAGACAGACGAGCGCTATAATCCCGCCTCGGAAGGAATATATCGTTATGATTCTCCTGCCCTGGGGATTCCATGGCCCCTTTCGCCCGGCCAGATGATACTTTCATCAAGGGACCGGGAGGCACAACCCTTTGTATTGTAAAAAATGCTGGTACTTGACAGATATACATTATCCGGTCCTGTTCCCGGACCGGAGACAGTGCTTGAGGAGGGGATGATCATTTGCATGGACAAACCCCTGGAATGGACATCGGCAGATGTGGTCAGAAAGATCAGGTTCCGGCTCCAGCGTCGCTGGCATATCAAAAAAATCAAGGTGGGACATACCGGGACACTTGATCCCCTGGCCACCGGCCTGCTGATCATCTGCACGGGCAAGGCTACCAGGCTGGCGGACACAATGCAGGCGCAGGATAAGGAATATGTGGCCGGGATCACTTTCGGGGCCACAACTCCGTCCTGCGACCTGGAACACGAGATTGACGCTGTATATCCCTGGGAGCATATCGACAGGAACTCCCTGGAAAAAGCCTTGGAAGGTTTTCTTGGAGAACAACTCCAGGTACCACCGGTCTACTCGGCCAAGGTCATTGACGGCATGCGGGCCTACGAGTTTGCCAGACAAGGGATGGAAACGCCGGAAATGAAAAAGAATCCGGTTCAAATCCATCTGCTGGAAATAAAAGACTATGTGCCCCCACTGCTTACCTTACGCATCAAGTGCAGTAAAGGCACATATATCCGTGCTCTGGCAAGGGATCTGGGTGTGGCACTGGGCAGTGGCGCCTACCTGTCCTCTCTGCGCCGTTCGGCTTCTGGTCCTTACAAAGCAGAGGATGCGATCTCCATAGAAGAATTTGAAACTTTCTTCGGCTAATTGAAACTTTTTTGTTTTTTTTACGTATAATACGTCGCTTATCTATTTACAAAAAACGACTGTATGAAGCTTTCACAATTCAATTTCGACCTGCCTCATTCTCTTATCGCCAGCCGTCCGGCAACCAACCGTGATGAATCCCGCATGATGGTTTTGAATAAAAAAACCGGTGCCCTAGACCATATGGTATTCAAGGATATCATAACCCTGATGCAGGAGCATGATGTTGTAATCTTCAATAATACAAAAGTGTTTCCTGCGCGCCTTCATGGAAATAAGGAAAAAACCGGAGCCGAAATTGAGGTGTTCCTGCTTCGTGAACTCAACAAAGACCAGCGCCTGTGGGATGTTCTGGTAGATCCGGCACGAAAGATCCGCATTGGCAACAAGCTGTATTTTGGTGAAAATGACGCATTGGTTGCCGAGGTGATCGACAACACCACATCACGTGGAAGGACACTGCGGTTCCTGTGCGACGGTACTTACGACAATTTCAAAACCACCCTGTTGCGGCTGGGAGAAATGCCTATTCCCAAATGGATCCGTAAACATACAGAGCCTTTTGACCAGGAACGGTATCAATCTGTTTTTGCCAAGGTGGAGGGAGCGGTCGCTGCTCCCGACGGCGCTCTCCATTTCAGCAAGGAACTTCTCAAGCGCATGGCGATCAAAGGGGTTATCAGCACGGAAATAACACTGCACATGGGCATGGGGCATTTCCGGACAGTAGACGTTGAAGACCTGTCAAAACATAAAATGGATTCGGAACCGGTGGTGATATCCCCATCCACCGCACAGATCATTAACCATGCGAAAGCGTCAGGCAACCGTGTTTTTGCGACAGGGATAGATGTGCTCCGGGCTGTTGAAACTCACGTGACTACCAAGAGAGAAGTAACGGCATTCGAGGGCTGGACCAATAAGTTCATTTTCCCCCCTTACGATTTCTACATTCCCAATGCACTGATTACCAATTTCCATCTTCCCCAATCCACCATGCTCATGTTTGTGGCTGCCTTTGGAGGTTATGATACGGTCATGAAGGCTTATAAGACGGCAGTCAAAGAAAAATACCATTTCGGAGCGTACGGCGATGCCATGTTGATTATTTAGTCGATTTCCACTATATTTGGGAATGATCTGTGGAGAAGAGGAATTCAGCATTTGTGCCCTGAGTCTGTGCATGAGATATGAGGGAGGTCTGGCACGGAGGCTGTATGATCATTATGGCAGCGCCCGCACCGTTTTCAGCCGGCCGCTCCCGGAACTGGTCTGTCACAAGGGGATGCGAAGAAGCATCGTGGAAAAAATGACCGACCCTTCCCTCCCTGAACAGGTATCGGATGTTTTGCAATGGCTGAGATCTGTCAATATCCGGACCGTCTTCCTGTACGATGACGAATATCCCTACAGGCTGCGGGAATGCCCCGATGCCCCGCTGCTTCTATACGTGGCGGGACAATCCGTGCTCAACGAAGGCCCTGTCTTGTCGGTTGTGGGAACGCGTAAAGCCACCCCGTATGGAAAAGCCCTCTGCAGGGAGATCATATCCGGTTTCAAACCTTTGGGGATCAAGCCTGTAATTGTGAGCGGGCTGGCCTTTGGAATAGACATAACAGCGCACAGGGCAGCTCTGGAGAATGACCTGACAACAGTAACCGTCCTGCCTACAGGTATTGACACCATCTATCCCCCGGCTCACCTGGATATTGCCCTCCGGATCCTGGAACGTGGTGCCGTGTTGAGTGAATTCCCTCCCAAAACTCCCGGGAACCGCAAGAATTTCTTGCAGCGGAACAGGATCATTGCAGGACTGGCAGACGCCACCCTGGTGGTGGAATCAAAAGCCGATGGAGGGGCTCAGATCACCGTGCACCATGCATTGGGTTATGCAAGAGATGTGCTGGCTGTTCCGGGCAGGCCTTCCGATGTTTGCTCGCAGGGATGCAACAACCTTATCAGGATGAACAAGGCGGCGCTTGTAACCTCGGCCCGGGAAATAGCAGAGGCCATGCAATGGGAAGTGAGTGGAAAAGAGCTGCAGGTAGCGCAACAAGAACTCTTTGATTCCTTGGACGATAAGGATAGGCAGATTATTGTCCACATCCGGGAAAACGGAGGAGATATCAATGACATGGGGGAAAGCCTGAATATCCCTTTTCCCGAACTTTCGGCCCGTCTTGTACAACTCCAGGTGAAAGGCGCGGTAGATTGTCATGATAATAAAGAATACAACTCACTCATATGATAGACACACACGTACACCTATACGACCAGGCATTTGACACAGACAGGGACCTGGTGGTGGAAAGGGCAAAGAACACAGGCGTACGCCATTGTATACTCCCGGCCATAGACAAAAGCAGCTTCAGGGCCCAGCAGGAGTGCCTGGCGCGTTATCCGTGGTTCTGCCACAAAGCCTCGGGCCTCCACCCCACTTCTGTCAATACAGATTTCAGAAAAGAGCTTGATTTCGCATACAGTAACCTGGAAGGCGCCGTAGCCATAGGAGAAGTGGGACTGGACGGTTACTGGTCAAGGGAATTTATGGAAGAACAGATCCTCGCCCTGGAAGAACAGGTTCAATGGGCCCGTGAAAAGGACCTGCCCCTGATCATACACTCCCGTTCTTCGTTCCCTGAGCTGCTGTCCACGTTGAAAAAATGCCGGTATCCCGGCATGCGAGGGATCCTTCATGCCTGGTCTGGAAGCGCGGAAGTCTTCCGGGAAGCAAACCGTTACGGACATTTTCTGATGGGGATCGGGGGGGTGATCACTTACAGCAACGCACGCCTGGCGGGGGTGGTGCAGGAGTTCGATCTGGCCCAGATCGTTCTGGAAACCGATGCCCCCTGGCTAAGTCCGGTTCCCTTCCGCGGAAAGAGGAATGAAAGCGCTTATTTAAAATATATTGCCGAAAAACTGGCTCAGTTGAAGGATGTTAGTGCTGAAAAAGTAGTTGGACAAACCACGCAAAATGCATTATCTTTGTTTTTTGGCGTAAAAAAATGAATACATCGTCCATTCTCGTTATTTACACGGGAGGAACCATAGGCATGAAAGCACACCCCATGACCGGAGAGTTGGTCCCCTTTCGTTTTGAACATGTCCTGGAAGAAGTCCCGGAATTGAGAAAATTCGGATTCAGGATTGACACCCATTCCTTTGACCCTGTTATTGATTCTTCCGATATTTTCCCTGAATTCTGGATTAGACTGGCCCTTCTTATTGAAGGGCAATACGACAAGTACGATGGTTTCGTTGTTCTGCACGGGACCGACACCATGAGCTATTCTGCGTCTGCCCTGAGTTTCATGTTGGAAAATCTGGAAAAACCGGTCATTTTTACCGGCAGCCAGCTTCCCATTGGATTACCGAGGACAGATGGCAAGGAAAATTTCATATCAGCCGTTGAGATAGCAGCCGAAAAAGACAGGGAAGGACACGCCATAGTCCCCGAAGTGTGCATATTCTTCCAGGACGAATTGTTTCGCGGGAACAGGACCTTCAAGTATAATGCAGAGGAATTCAGGGCTTTCCGCTCACCAAACCACCCCCCCCTGGCAGAAGCCGGAATTCATATAAAATATAACCACAAATACATCCGGTATCCGGACACTTGGGGAAAAAAGCTCCGGATACACACCCGGCTTGGAACAGACATTGCCATTCTCAAGATTTTTCCAGGCACAGAAAAAAGGGTGGTGGAAGCCGTCCTGGGCATTGAAGGTTTACGGGCAGTGATCCTGGAAACCTACGGACAGGGGAATGCCCCGTCTGTAAAGTGGTTGCTTGAATTGCTCTCTGCAGCTGTAAGCAAGGGGATCATCATCCTGAACATTACCCAGTGCCCGGCCGGAAGCGTCTCCATGAATTCGTATGCATGCGGTGCCAGGCTTCAGGAAGCTGGCGTACTGAGCGGTTACGACATGACAACAGAAGCGGCTGTGACAAAAATCATGTTATTAACAGGTCTTTTTTCTGATAATGTGCGTGTTAAATATTTTCTTTCACAGTCTTTAAATGGCGAATTTTCTTAAATATGCTTGGATTAAAACTTTTTTCTGTAACTTGCGCTACTTTTTGTAAATACTTAATTATAAAAGGAGAGGTGGCCGAGTTGGTCTAAGGCGCGCGCCTGGAAAGTGCGTAAACTCCAAAAGGGTTTCGCGGGTTCGAATCCCGCCTTCTCCGCAAGCAGGAAAAAATAAAGAAAACGTTTGACTACTATAAATTCTTAACTCTAATTATTCAACAGAAATGAAAAAACTTTTCGTATTTTTGGCAGTTCTTGGATTCATTACCATCTCTGCTCAGTACGCTGCCGCACAAACAGAAACCCCAACGGGTGAAATTGAACAGGTTGAGATACCCATTCACCAGCAGCTTAAAACAAAATACATTGAGGGTGGTCCTGGTTTTATGTCAGCTATCCTGCTCTGTCTTGTATTCGGGCTTGCACTTGGAATTGAACGTATTCTCTATCTGTCTCTTTCTGAAACCAACACCTCGAAATTACTGGCAAAACTGGATGATGCCATGAAAGAAGGCGGTGTACCTGCAGCCATGGAGATCTGCCGTAATACACGCGGACCTGTAGCCAGCATTTTTTACCAGGGGCTCAGCCGTGTTGACCAGGGCCTGGAAGTCGTAGAAAAATCAATTACTTCCTATGGTTCTGTACAAATGATGGAACTGGAAAAAAACTTTTCATGGATCCAGCTGTTCATCGCCATTGCTCCTATGTTGGGATTCTTGGGAACAGTTATCGGGATGGTCAGTGCATTTGATGCTATCGAGTCTGCCGGAGACATTTCCCCCACCATCGTTGCCGGCGGTATCAAGGTTGCCCTTATCACTACGGTGTTTGGTCTTATCGTGGCTATTATCCTTCAATTATTATACAACTACCTGATTTCAAAACTGGATGGCATTGTAAGCAGTATGGAAGACGCATCCATATCCATGATTGACATTTTGGTTAAATATGAAAAATAAGACATTGCGATGAAGAAACTTCCAAAAATAGCATTATGGGTACTCTTTTTGATCAGCATTGTCATTACTGTGTTATATGTCATTAACATCAAGAGTGAAAACCTTGATGCATGGACCTATACTTATTTGAACTGGGCCTATGTGACTGTAGGACTGACAATTCTTGCGATCATTCTGATGCCAATACTTACCTTTAAGCAAAGAACGGTTAAATTACGCTCGATCTTGCTGGTGGTAGGTCTGACTGTTGTCCTGGTAGGAGGTTCATACCTTTTGGCTCCTGGCACTCCTGTAACCCTGGCAAACGGAAAAGTTTTCGAAGGGTCTGTAGTAAAATTAACCGACGCCGGTATGTACCTGACCTATATTCTGGTTGCTTGCGCTGTGATTGCCATTATTGGCGGGTCTGTTTATAATGCCCTGAAGAAATACTAATAAAATTAAACACTATGGCAAGACCAGCAGGTGATATTAATGCAGGCTCAATGGCAGATATAGCTTTCCTGCTTCTTACTTTCTTTATGATGGTTACGACCATGGATACCGAAACCGGTATTCAGCGCCGCCTTCCTCCCATGCCCGATGAGAATCAAATTGAGCAAGCCGAGCAGATCAACAAACGAAACATTATGGTTGTACTTATCAACAACAATGACCGTTTGTTCGCGGGGGGACAGGAAATGCCTATCGTGATGCTAAAGGAAAAAGTCAAGGAATTCCTGACAAATCCCGCAAATCTGCCCAATTTACCAGAAAAGCGGGAAAAGGAAATTGAAGGCTTTGGCCCTTATATGGTATCGCGTGCACTTGTTTCGCTGCAAAACACCCGAGGGACTTCATACAAAGCCTATATCGAAGTACAAAACGAACTGGTAAAAGCCTTCAACGAGGTCCGTGACGAGTTTGCGATGCAGAATTTTGGAAAGAAGTACGACTTGCTGGATGAAGATCAGCAGCGTATTGCAAGGGATGCGGTTCCAATGAACCTTTCCGAAAGGGAACCAAGAGATGTAACAAAAAGAAGAAGATAGGAGGCAAGACTATGGCAAAATTTAGAAGTAAAAACAGTAAGAAAAAAGTTCCCGCCCTGAGTACAGCCTCACTTCCTGACGTTGTGTTCATGATATTGTTCTTTTTCATGATCTCAACCAGTTTCCGTACTTCAGAACGTGTGGTTTCGGTAATATTACCGGAAGCCACTGAAATTGCAAAACTGGAACGCAAGGACCTGGCCAGTTATATAAATATTGGCCCCCCCATCCCCGCATTACAGGCACAATACGGAACCGAAGCAAGGATACAGCTGAACGACGCTTTCAGCACCATAGAGGATATCCGCGACTTTATTGCAGCTTCTCGTGAATCCATGTCAGAGGCTGACCGTCCTTTAATGACGGTTACCCTGAAGGTGGATGAAGACGTGCGCATGGGGATTGTGACGGATGTCAAGCAGGAACTCCGCCGTTGTTCTGCTTTGAAGATCATGTACTCTACCCGCCGCAAGGCCGCAGAACAAAAAGGTTTTTAATCCCTTATATCTATCAATGAAAGCCGTAGCCAGCACTACGGCTTTTTTTATAACTTTACAACCGATTCTTAATTCATACCTATGAAACGTTTATTTACCATGCTGGCAGTTGCCGTATTGATGGGTTGTCAGCAATCAGTACCACAGGCAAAATATGTATTTTACTTTATTGGTGACGGGATGGGACTTGCCCAGGTTGCCCTGGCAGAAGCCTGGCTGGCTGATTCCACAGATGTAATCGGATTTGAAAAGCTGTCCTTTACGGAATTCCCGGTTCTCGGAACAGCCACAACATTCAGCGCCAGCAATATCATAACTTGTTCCTCTGCAGCCGGTACTGCTTTGGCCACCGGCACAAAAACCAACAACGGGATGCTGGGTGTTTCCCCCGACTCTGTCAGCCTTGAAGCAATAACCTATAAAATTAAAAAAGCAGGTTACCGTGTCGGTGTCACATCTACTGTGACATTAGATCATGCTACACCGGGGTCTTTCTATGCGAATGCCAGCTCCAGGTCTGATTATTATGACATTGCTGTTCAATTGCCACAAACGGGATTTGACTTTTTTGGCGGAGGAGGCTTTATACAGCCCGAAGGAGAAGACAAAGACCAGGTATCGGTTCTCTCTCTGATAGAAGAAGCAGGATACCAGGTCGTCTATGGGATTGAGCAGGTTGATGCATTGGCCGGAGCAGAGAAAATGCTGCTGCTCCAGGATAAGGAACGGGACTTTATGGATGCCCTGCCCTATGCCATTGACCGGAAGGAAAGCGACATGACGCATGCCGACATCATAAGCGTTGCGGTTGATTTTCTGGACAATGAAAAAGGATTTTTCCTGATGAGCGAAAGCGGCCGTATAGATTGGGCCTGTCACTCCAATGACGGAAAAACATTAATCCTGGAAATCCTGGACCTGAATGATGCGGTCCAGGTTGCCGTTGAATTTGCACAAAAACATCCCGGGGAGACCCTGATCGTAGTGACTGCAGATCATGAAACAGGAGGCCTGGCACTTGGCCTGGAAAACGGGTATTCCGTGTATTTTGATGCTCTGGCGGAACAGAATGCCTCTAAAGACATACTGCTGCAAGCCCGGGATATGGAGCTGGTCAAGCAGGTGAGAGAGATGAACTTCAAGGCCCGTATCGGGTGGACCACTTCATCCCATACCGGGATACCGGTTCCTGTATATGCAACAGGATCAGGAAGTGAACTTTTTTCGGGCAGGATGGATAATACTGATATTCCAAAGAAGATTTGCCAGGCAATGGGCATTCCTTTTTAACCGGGAAAACCATCCGTTCGTCGGGCCGATACCTTGCATTCACCGATTTCCTGTTGCCAAAAGAGAGGTTTGCCGTTACATTTGCAACAGTACAACTTTAAAATTTTTACAATTATGGAAATTCTGGACAAACAGGAACCTGATTCCCCGGTCAACAGGGGACGCAGGAAGAATTTTTCCGGAGGGATATTCGTAGGTCTTTTCATGATTCTTGCCGGAGCTATCTTGATTTTTAGCAATGCCGGATGGATATCATGGGAGGCACGCCACATTCTCCTCTCCTGGCAAATGTTTCTTATTGTTATCGGACTTATTTCCCTGGTCAGAAAGCAGGTCACACAAGGTTTCATATTGCTGGTAATAGGGATCATCTTCCTGTTGCCACGCATAGGCGCCCTGGATATTTTCCCAGGCATGGAATGGTTTACCAAGCTCAATGTGGGGAATTTATGGCCTTTGATCCTGGTGGCTGTGGGCATATTGATTTTCACAAAAGCAAGAAAGGGCGATCACCACTACAGCAGGTCAGGGAATGAATCCTGGCATGACCGTCCTTCAAGCGGATCCACCCGCTTTAATAACGGATATGTTGATTATTCAATGGTTTTCAGCGGTTCTGACACTGTCTTTCTTGAACCGGTATTCCGTGGAGGCAATATTGAAAGTGTATTTGGCGGAGTTACCCTTGATTTGCGAAATACCGCACTGCAGGAGGGAGTGTCCTATTTGAAAGTTTCCTCTGTTTTCGGGGGTGTCACGTTATTCATCCCACCCTCCTGGAATATTGAAATTCAAAGTGATTCGGTATTCGGCAACTTCAAGGACAACAGGCCTTATACTGCCGGAGTGGATAAGAATTCCAAATTGATAATAAAAGCAGAATGCGTTTTTGGCGGTGGTGAGATCAGGTAAATACAACATAATGGCAACTGGGAGCGTTGTTCTTGCAATAGCGCTCCTGTTTGCCTGGCTTACCGGATCTCTCATTTCACTTGCATGGTTCGAAATGCTGGCGGATGGCTTCATAATTGCTGCATGCATGACAGGTCTGGGGCTTTATACAAATAAAATGGATACATACGGGATGCCCCCTTATGTTCAAAGCCTCATCTTCTGTGTCGGGATTGCCGGCATACCCGTCCTGGCTATGTACCTGTACCTTGATCCGGACGGATTTCGTAATTTCGTACGAATCATCCCTTTACGGATCTTTATTGCTGCCCTGATATGCCTTGTTTTATTATTCCTCAAAAAAGCCGGGAAGGCCGGCAAAACAGATTCTCCTCTGCCGGAAAAGTCCTTGTCTGCCTCCTCGCCCTCACAGGGATACCAGGATAATATCATGGTCAGGTCCGGGAATGGTATAAAAGTAATTCCTGTAAACGATCTGCTGTATATACAGGCCGACGGGGATTACATCTGGCTTGTTGCAAAAGACGGCAAATGGATGAAGGAGGAAACCATGAAACACATGCAGGAAACACTTTCACCTACCCGTTTCGTGAGGATCCACCGGTCCTTTATTGTGAATGTCGGCGCAATCAGCCGGATTGAACGTTACGGACAACAACAGTTGATCATCCTGACAAACGGGGACTCCATCAGAATAAGCACTTCGGGTTACAGAACACTGCGGGATGCTTTGGGATTTTGAAACCTGATTTTGTTTTTTGCTTACCTTTGCAAAAAAAAGATGGACTACAAGATCAGGGACCTTGAGCTTGCCGGCTTTGGTAACAAAGAGATTCTTCTGGCAGAAAAGGAAATGCCGGGCCTGATGGCTTTGCGCAGGCGTTATGCAGATAAGATACCCCTAAGAGGAGCGCGTATTACCGGAAGCCTCCATATGACCGTACAGACAGCCGTTCTGATAGAAACACTCAGGATGCTCGGAGCTGATGTACGCTGGGCTTCCTGCAACATATTTTCTACCCAGGACCATGCAGCCGCTGCCATGGCCGCTTCCGGAGTGCCTGTTTTTGCCTGGAAAGGAGAAACCCTGGAAGAATACTGGTGGTGTACCCTGCAGGCACTTTCCTTTCCGGATGGCAAAGGACCTCATATGGTAGTGGACGATGGCGGGGACGCAACCTTACTGATACATAAAGGCGTACTTGCCGAAAAAGACCCTTCTTCCCTGGATAAGCTCACAGGAAACGAAGAAGAAAAAATCATAGCTGCCTTGTTGAGGAAAACACTGCAGGAAAATCCCGGTATATGGACACGCATGGTCAGGGAAATGAAGGGGGTGAGTGAAGAAACCACTACAGGAGTTCACCGGTTATACCAGATGTTTGAGAAAGGGGACTTGCTTTTCCCGGCCATCAATGTGAACGACTCGGTTACCAAATCAAAATTTGACAACTTGTACGGTTGCCATGAATCCCTGGCCGATGGCATCAAGCGTGCCACCGATGTGATGATCGCCGGAAAAGTTGTGGTGGTGTGTGGTTATGGAGACGTGGGCAAAGGATGCGCCAGGAGCATGCGTTCATACGGCGCGAGGGTAATCGTTACGGAAATTGATCCCATTTGCGCTTTGCAGGCATCCATAGAAGGATTTGAAGTCCGCAAGCTGGAAAACTGCCTGGATGAGGCACGCATTTTTGTAACCGCCACAGGGAATTGTGATGTGATACGCATAGACCATATGGAAAAGATGAGAGATCATTCCATCGTATGCAATATTGGCCACTTTGACAATGAGATTCAGGTTGACAGGCTTACAAATTATCCCGGGATCAGAAAGGTCAATATCAAGCCTCAGGTCGATCAGTTCTTTTTCCCGGACGGACACTCCGTAATTCTTCTGGCAGAAGGTCGCCTGGTGAATCTGGGCTGTGCCACAGGACATCCTTCTTTTGTCATGAGCAATTCCTTTACAAACCAGGTTCTGGCACAGATCAATTTATGGACCATACAACACGAATTGGGGGTTTATCTGCTCCCCAAGCATCTGGATGAAGAAGTTGCCCGACTGCACCTGGATTACCTGGGGGCTGAACTTACTCCGCTTACAAAGAAACAGGCTGATTATATAGGGGTGCCGGTCAATGGCCCTTTCAAACCGGATTATTACAGATATTGATCATTATGACGAAATCACGCATCAAAATTGTTGACCTGCTCAAGATGCAGGCTGGAATCCCTGTGATGGTGAAAGGCTGGGTCCGCACAAAAAGAGGCAACAACAAAATCACTTTCATTGCACTGAACGATGGTTCCACCATTCATAACGTACAGATAGTATGTGATATGAATGTGTTCACAGAAGACATGCTTCGTCCGGTGACCACCGGAGCCTGCCTTCGGGTGAGCGGACAGCTGGTTGCCTCACCGGGTAAGGAACAGGCTGTCGAAATCCAGGCAGAAGAGATTGAGATTTATGGAACGGCAGATGCGACAGTCTACCCTTTGCAGAAAAAAGGACACAGCATGGAGTTTCTCCGGGATATTGCCCACCTCAGGCCCAGGACCAATACATTCGGATGCGTGCTCAGGATTCGTCACGCCATGGCATTTGCCATACATAAATACTTCAACGACAAGGGATTCGTATACCTTCACACTCCAATCATCACCGCTTCTGACTGTGAAGGAGCAGGTGCCATGTTCCAGGTTACAACCCTGGACCTGAACAATCTGCCTAAAGACACAGACGGATATGTCGATTATGCGCAGGATTTTTTCGGCCGGCAGACCAGCCTCACGGTAAGCGGCCAGCTGGAAGGAGAACTCGGGGCCATGGCTTTGGGCGAAGTGTATACTTTCGGACCCACTTTCCGGGCCGAAAACAGCAATACGCCCAGGCACCTGGCTGAATTCTGGATGATAGAGCCTGAAATGGCCTTTTACGATATACACGATAACATGGACCTGGCTGAAGATTTTATCAAATACCTGGTCCGTTATGCCCTGGAGCATTGTGCCTCAGACCTGCAGTTCCTGAACAACATAATAGACAAGAGCCTGATTGAAAGGCTGGAAGGCGTTTACAACATAGAATTTGTGCGTCTTACCTATACCGAAGGGATTGAGATCCTGACCAACAGCGGCCAGCAATTCGAATATCCTGTATACTGGGGGGTTGACCTGCAGAGTGAACACGAAAGATACCTGGTGGAAAAGCATTTCAAACGTCCGGTGATCCTGACCGACTATCCCAGGGATATCAAAGCTTTCTATATGAAAGAAAACCCGGATGGAAAGACAGTACGGGCCATGGATATTCTTTTCCCCAAGATTGGAGAAATCATTGGTGGATCGCAAAGGGAAGAGAACCTGGAAGTTCTTGTGCGGAAAATGAAGGAAATGCATGTATCGCAAGAGAACCTTGACTGGTACCTGGATACGCGCCGTTTTGGAACAGGTCCCCACTCCGGATTCGGACTGGGTTTTGAAAGACTGCTCCTCTTTATAACCGGTATGACAAATATCCGGGATGTGATTCCTTTTCCGCGAACACCTAAATCTGCAGATTTTTGATCATGTTGGTAATTGGCATAGCCGGAGGAACCGGTTCCGGAAAAACAACGGTGGTAAACAAGATCCTGGAACGTCTTGACGAAAGGCAAATTACAGTAATTCCACAAGACTCCTATTACAAAGACAATTCACACCTGCCACTGGAAAAAAGACAGGAATTGAACTTTGACCATCCGCAGTCCATAGACTGGGAACTGATGGTGGACCACCTGCTGAAGCTGAAATCAGGATATGCGATTGAACAACCCATCTACTCATACATAACCTGCACGCGTTCAGCAGAAACCATTTATACAAAAGCCACACAGATCATCATCGTGGAAGGGATCCTGATCTTCACGGACCCTCCCCTGAGAAACTGCCTGGATATGAAGATATTTGTCGACGCCGATGCCGATGACAGGTTGTCCCGCGTCATTTCGAGAGATATCATTGAAAGGGGTCGTTCGGTGAACAAGGTTTTGGAGCGGTACGAAAAAACCGTAAAGCCTATGCATCTGCAATTCATTGAACCCACCAAGCGGTATGCCGACATCATCATCCCACAGGGGGGGCACAACACTGTGGCCATCAATATGCTCATATCCACCATTGAGAAAGCCCTCCTCCCGAGTTAAGCATTCCCGGTCATGAAACAGGAATCAAGAATCGGACTTTACCTTACCATCATCATACACCTGGTTGCATTGATTGTTGTTTTATCGCTTCAGGTCTCTTCTTTCATTCAAAAAGAGTCCACCTATATCCTTGATTTCACACCACAGGAAGAACTGGAAATGGAGCAACAGAGGGAAAGGATCAGGGCCGAGGTAAGCGAAGGTCTGGATGACCTGATTGCGGGTATTCAAAAGGAGTCAAGAAACGTTGCGGTTGATGCAACCCTGAGAAACCGTCCCCTGAGGGATGACCGTCATGCGGATCCCTCCCAGGTTTACAAAGAGGCGGAGGAGTTGCAGAAACGCCTGGATGCTGCCCGCCAGGAGATCGAGGAGCAGGGTGGCATGGAAGAAATTTCCATGACAGAGAAAGAGGAAAACGACCAGGAAACCATCCCTTATACGGGCCCTGCCGTGCTGGAATATACCCTGGAAGGACGCAAGGCCATGAGCCTTCCCATACCTGTATATAAATGTCTGGGAGGAGGTGATGTTACCGTCTCTATCCAGGTGGACAGGAAAGGTTATGTTCAGAAAGCCGCTATTGTTGCGTATTTTTCTTCCCAGGACCGTTGCCTGCAGGAGTATGCCCTGCGTGCTGCGCGTCAAAGCCGTTTTACCGCTTCGGTAGATGCCCCGCCCCTGCAAACGGGGGAAATTGTGTACCGTTTTATTCCTCAATAAGCGTTTTATGTTTATTTTTGAACCATGGACGAAAGAGAATACCGGGAAATAAAAGAATTGCTCGCGCAGCTAACCGCCAGGATCGATGCTTTATACACCCCGGCTCCGGCTCCGGTTCCGGTTCCTGACACACCCGGTTATTTTGAACTGGAAACCCCTTCGGTCCCTGTTTCCCCTACCCTTAAGGATAAGTTTTCAGGATTGGACCGGCGACCCACGCTTGCGGACTCGCTGGCAAAAACAAAGAACAAGGGGCTCCTGAAAGAAGTCATTCCGCTCAACGATAAATATCTTTATCTGAAAACACTTTTCTCTGAAGACTCCGGTTTGTACGAAAAAACCATTGCCGACCTGCAGTCTTTCAAAGATATGCAACAGGCCGAAGCCTACCTGGCGCAACATTTTCCCTCCTGGGAATTATCTACCCCCGCCGTGCAGAAATTTCTCACCCAGCTGGAAAATGTGTTCTAAACTGATCATAGTACCCACACCCATAGGGAACCTGGAAGATATCACACTGCGTGCGCTGAAGGTGCTGCAGGAAGCTGACCTTATCCTGGCAGAAGATACACGCACCAGCAGTGTTCTGTTGAAAAAATATGCTATCAAGACGCATATGGTGTCATTCCACCAATACAACGAACACAAGCAGGTTGCCCCGGTCCTGGAGAAGATTCGCCAGGGAAAGCTCGTGGCGCTGATAAGCGATGCAGGGACGCCCGGTATCTCTGACCCCGGATTCCTCCTGGCCAGGGAATGCCTGGAGGAAGGGATCCCCGTAGAATGCCTGCCCGGACCTACTGCGCTGATCCCGGCATTGATAAACAGCGGTTTTCCTGCAGACCGTTTCTGTTTTGAAGGATTCCTCCCTGTCAGGAAGGGAAGGCGAAGCCGTATGGAAGTACTGGCTGCCGAAACACGTACTGTGATTTTGTATGAATCTCCTTTCAGGCTGGTAAAAACCCTGCAGCAATTGGAGCAGTACCTGGGACGGGATCGTATGGCCTGTGTTTGCAGGGAATTGACAAAAATACACCAGGAAACAAGACGGGGCACTTTAGCAGAACTCAGTCAATGGTACGGGCAAAATACTCCTAAAGGTGAAATTGTAATTGTGTTGAAAGGTAGAGGAAAGGATCATGAAACGGAGCAATAGGCATCATTATATCATTCATGCCACGGGAATTGCCGGAATTATCATTATATTAGTAATCAAAATTTTCTGGGAACACCTGCTTCCCGGCCATCAGACAGGCCGGGATTCACGGATGTCAGAAGAAATGCTGAACCTGTATGCAGAGCCACCGGCAACAGCATCCGGGAAGAGCACTGTTCCTTCCGGTCAGTGGACATCCGCAACAGCCTCCCGGGAAAAACCTATAACCGGCAGACAGGAAAATCCTGTTCCTGCGCCCGGGGAAAGGCCTGCGACCGGCCGGCAGTCAGAAAACCATCCTGACCGTGGCATGGAATCAGCCGCGGAACCAGGGAAGTCCTCGCCCGGTAAATACAATCCGGCAACTCACATGAAAATTGAACTGAATACGGCAGATAGTGCGGAACTGGTAAAATTATACGGGATTGGCCCGTATTATGCTGTCAGCATCATGAAATACAGGGAAAAACTGGGTGGCTTTGCCATCCCTGAGCAGCTGCTGGAAGTAAAGGGCATGGACAGCGAAAGACTGGAAGGATTCTATGACCGTGTTTTTGCAGATACATCTTTCATTTCAAAAATGGATCTGAAGACAGCCACTGAAGACCAGCTGGCACAGCACCTGTACATAGGCAGGTACCTGGCCAGGTGTATTGTGAGATACCGGGAAACAGCCGGAGTGGATTCCTGTACCCTGGAGCACCTGGTAAGGGACAAAGTGCTTACCGGAGAACAGGCAGTCAAAATCGGGTGGTATCTTTACTGAGTGGTGTTTTTTCCTATATTTGCCTGTTATAAAAAAATCTCAAACCAATATTTGCTATATGAATATACTGGAAACCAAAAATGTGGTGAAAAGTTTTGACGGGCTCCTGGCGCTGGATGCTGTGAGCATAGCAGTCCCCCGAGGATTGGTCTTTGGACTGTTGGGGCCGAACGGAGCCGGAAAAACCACCCTTTTGAGGATTGTGAATCAGATCACCGCACCTGACTCGGGAAGCATATTTTTTGATGGACACCCCCTGGCGGCAGAAGATGTCTTCAGCATAGGATATCTTCCTGAAGAAAGGGGCCTGTACAAAAAGATGAAAATTGGCGATCAGGCCCTTTATCTTGCCAAACTCAAGGGCATGACACATTCGGAGGCGCTTGCCAGCCTGAAATCCTGGTTCATCCGCTTTGGAATACAGGCCTGGTGGAATAAGAAGATCACCGAACTGTCAAAGGGAATGGCCCAGAAAGTGCAATTTGTAACCACAGTGATGCACAATCCGAAACTTCTCATCCTGGATGAGCCTTTCAGCGGTTTTGATCCCATTAACGTAGATCTTATCCGGAATGAAATCCTTCGGCTGAAGGAAAACGGCACCTCTGTCATTCTTTCCACCCATAATATGGAATCTGTGGAAGAAATGTGCGACCAGATTGCGCTGATAGACAATGCCCGCCTTATGGTTACCGGTAATCTTCATGAAATCCGCCGCATACACGGAGACAACCATATTGAAATTCTCTACCGGGCTTCCGAACCCATTAATCCGCTCAACCTTGGTGTCGTGCCTTTCAATATCGTTTCCCAGGGTAAGAAAGACGGATCCTACCAGATGGTGGTTGATCCGGCAGATAAAAATGACACCAATGCCGTGCTCCGCTCACTCATGCCTCATGTAAGTGTTGTTGGCATGACCGAAATCATCCCGCGTATGCATGACATTTTCATCAAACTTGTAACGAATAAGGAGGAAAGAAAATGAATATCAAAAAGATAAACCTCATAATCAGCAGGGAGTTCGCTATTCGTGTAAGAAAGAAATCTTTTATCATTGCCACTTTTCTAACCCCTTTGATGATGGCTGCCCTCATTACCGTTCCCATGATCATGTCAGGAGTCAGGGATGACAGGGAAAAAGTCATTGAAGTGATAGATCCCTCGGGTATTGGACAAGCTGTGCTTGAAAATCAGGAGTATATCACTTTCAACTTCCGCCAGGAGGGCGATCTGGAAGCTTACCGGGCAGGTTTTGAAGACAAGAATCTCCATGCCGTGTGTGTCCTTGAGGACACCGGTAACAATTCGGTTGATATAAGACTCTACAGTACCGGTCAGATAGACTCTGATGTCCAGCGATATATCTCGCGCCAGGTCAGCCAGGAAGTGGAAAGACGCAAACTCAACACGTACGATATCCCCCAACTGCAGGAAATCATGCAGGATGTGAGGACCAACATACAGGCAAAGACCTTTACATGGACAGACACAGGAGACGAGAAGGAAACCATCAAGGAGGTGTATATGGCCATCGCCTACCTGAGCAGCTTTTTGATCTATATATTCATTTTCATGTACGGATCCATGGTCATACGGGGAGTCATCGAGGAAAAGACGAACCGTATCGTGGAAGTCATCATTTCATCGGTCAAGCCGGTGGAACTCATGCTGGGAAAGATTGTGGGTATTGCCTTGGTAGCCTTATTGCAGTTCCTGCTATGGATACTGCTTACTGTAATTATCCTGCTCATAGTCATGGCCATGGTCGGAACAGGGACCCTTGGCGAGATGGGACAGGCAGCACCTCAGATCCAGGGCGGACTGGCCGGGACCATCGCTGCTTTTGACACAGGGAACGGTGTACTTACAGGCATTGCAAGCACTTTGTCACAAATCAATGCCGGAAAATTCCTCTTGAGTTTTATGCTCTATTTTATAGGGGGTTACCTGATGTATGCGTCGATGTTCGCGGCCATAGGCTCAGTTTCCGATGCCGAGACCGACACGCAACAATTCCAGCTGCCCATCACCATACCCCTGATCCTGGGTCTGTTCATCATGATGCATACATTCCAACACCCCGACAGTTCCCTGTCCTTTTGGGCTTCCATGATCCCATTCACTTCGCCCATGGTCATGCTCGCACGCCTTCCTTTTGGAGGGGTACCGCTATGGCAGCTGCTTCTTTCCATCACCCTTCTCTTTGGCACTTTCCTGGGCGTGGTGCATTTTTCGGCCAAAATCTACAAGGTGGGTATACTTATGTATGGGAAAAAAGTAACCTGGAAAGAATTATGGAAATGGATGCGCTACAAAAACGGCTGATAAGAATTGTCTTCTTATCTGCCCTGCTCCTGATTGCCAGGATGACCACCTCCCTCGCCCAGACGATCAATGCAACCAGGGTACTGATGGACACCTCGGCTTACCAGGCCAAGGCTTCCAAAGCTGTCAAGCAAATCATTGACACCTACTCCCCGGAACTCAACCGGAAGATGGGAGAGGTGGTTGGCTACACCACGATGGCCATGGACTCCTACCCTCCCGAGAGCCCGCTGTCCAATATGGCAGCCGATGCCCTGCTGGCCATCGCAAAAAGGCATTATGGCCTGGATAAGGTGGATTTTGCCCTTACCAATTTCGGAGGCATACGCACCTCTTTTCCCAAGGGAGATTTGAGCCTTTACTATGTTTATGCTGCCTTCCCGTTCGAGAATTCGCTTGTTCTGGTAGCCCTGAAAGGAACCCAGGTAAAGGCATTGTTCGAGATTTTCGCCCGCAGCCATGCCGAGGCCCTGGCCGGTGTCCGGTTCCGGGCTGATAACCGCAAAATTACCAAATTGCTCATCAATGGCCTTCCCCTTGACGAGGACCGTGTGTATTATCTGGCCACCATTGATTTCCTGCTTTCAGGAGGAGACAGGATGACCGCCCTGAGGGAGAACCTGGGGGTTGATTATTCCGGCATAACACTCAGGGATGTCATCCTGGAGTATATCGGTGTATTTACAAAAAACGGAGAGCCCATACCCGCCAGGAAAGATGGACGGGTGGTGATCAACAACCCGCGTGAATAATGAAACGATTTTTTACCATAGTACTTTCCCTTGTGCTGCTCGCTGCCATTTCACGGCCCCTTTCCGGCCAGGATCTTGTAATTGTGCATACCAATGATTTTCACAGCCAGATCGAGCCCTTTCAATCGGGTCGCAACGCAGGCACAGCCGGCTTACTGAGCTTGTCGGGATACCTGGAGGAATCAAGGATGGTTTGCCCGGACCTGCTCTACCTTGATGCCGGGGACTACAATCAGGGAACACCGTATTTCAACCTTTTTGGCGGACAGGTAGAAGTGGAAGGCATGAATGCACTCGGACTTTTTGCCACCACGCTGGGAAACCATGAGTTTGACAATGGCATGGAAGATCTGGTAAGGCGTCTTAAAAAAGCTGATTACCACGTTCTATGTGCTAATTACGATATTCAACATAAACCGCTCAGGAGGTTGGTCAAACCATATGTCATAACACGGGTAAACGGGAAAAAAATTGGCATCATAGGCCTGACGCTTGATCTGAATGGTCTGGTTTCCTCAGAGGTGCTCAGGAAAATGAACTACAGGGACGTAATCCTGACAGCAAACCGTATGGCGTCATTACTCAAAAGAAAAGGTTGTGATCTGATAATCTGTCTGACCCACCAGGGTCTTGACTCAGATATGGAAATGGCTGCTCAATCAAGGAATATAAACCTGATCATAGGGGGACATTCCCATACTTTTCTTGAAGAACCCGTGAAAAAAGCAGACCTGGACGGACAGGAAGTAGTGATTGTACAGGCAGGTGCTTACGGGGTTTATGCAGGACGTATTGATATAACATTTTAAGCGGGCGACATCATGTTTCTGGAAACTCAAAAATGGAACGGCAGGATAGAAGTTATCTGCGGGTCCATGTTCTCGGGCAAAACGGAAGAACTGCTTCGCAGGCTCAAAAGGGCCAGGTTTGCCAATCAGCGGGTGGAAATATTCAAACCCCGGATAGATGTGAGGTATTCCACGGATGATGTGGTATCTCATGACAGCCATTCCTATCCCTCAACACCGGTGGACTCGGCAGAAAGTATCCTTTTGCTGGCCACAAACGTGGATGTGGTGGCCATTGACGAAGCACAATTCTTTGACCAGAACCTTGTCAGGGTCTGCCAGATACTGGCCAACAACGGTATCCGTGTCATTGTTGCCGGTCTGGATATGGATTACCAGGGAAATCCTTTCGGGCCCATGCCGCAATTGATGGCTGTAGCCGAGCATATTGTCAAGGTGCATGCCATCTGCGTGCGTTGCGGGGATCCCGCTCAGTATTCCCATCGTCTTAGTGACAGCACCCGGCTTGTGGAGCTTGGGGAAAAAGACATTTACGAACCTTTATGCAGACATTGTTTCAACCAGATCAAGAAATGAACGATAATCAATTCACACACCTCGAAATCAACATTCCCAACATCCGCCACAACCTTAATTATTTCCGTTCGTTTCTAAATAAAAAGACGAAGCTTCTTGTTTTGGTCAAAGCATACGGATACGGTCACGGTATCGGGGAGTTTTCCCGCATCCTGGAAGAGAATGGTGTAGATTACCTGGCCGTTGCATTTCCCGGCGAAGGCGTTGCCATTCGCGATGCAGGCGTAAAGCTTCCTGTCATCGTGCTTTCTGCCGGCATGGAGCACTATTCCCTGCTGATTAAAAACCAGTTGGAGCCAAGCCTCCCCTGCCTGGAAGCTTTCAGGCGTTTTTCGGAAGAAGCGGCAGTCATGGGAGAGAAGGGGTATCCTGCTCATATTAAACTCGACACGGGCATGCACCGCCTGGGATTTGAAGAGGAAGAGCTCCGTTTCCTGGCGGATGAATTGCCTTTGACGCAATCAGTGAGAATCGCATCCATTTTTTCTCATTTTGTGGCCTCGGGGGATCCCCGGCATGATGATTTCACCAGAACACAGATAGCCCGCTTTGAGTCTCTGTCTTCTTTTTTGATGCAGCATCTGGATTACCGGCCCATCCGTCACCTGCTCAATTCACCGGGTATAGAACGGTTTGCCAAAGAAGCCGAATATGATATGGTCCGGCTGGGTATAGGAATTTACGGAATGTCCTATGTGGACAGAAGCAGGCTCCGCCCGACAGCCTATCTGAAAACTCCGGTTTTGCAGGTTAAAACGGTAGCTCAGGGTGAAACAGTGGGGTATGCCAGAGCGGGGGTGGTAACGGCCCCGGGAACCCACATCGCCACTCTGGCAATCGGTTATGCAGACGGGGTGAACCGTCATCTGAGTGGTGGCAAAGCCTGCTTCTCTGTGAACGGCCACAGGGCTCCGACCATAGGTAATATCTGTATGGACATGTGCATGATTGATGTAACCGGTATTGATGTCAATCCAGGTGATATGGTTACAGTTTTTGGTGACGACCCCACCATATTTGAACTGGCTGAAATTTTGGGCACCATACCGTATGAAATCCTTACTTCCGTTGCGCATCGAGTGCCCCGGATCTATGTGGAATGATCAGGCCATCATCTTGCAGACCATTTCCATGAGCAGTTCTCCGTCCGAGGCTTCTCCGCGGTCAGAAGACTTGTACTTGCTGTCATAGAAGCAAAGCAGTTCCATGGCTCTGACCGTACGCCTGAAGGTAAAAAAACGTGACGCCTGGATAATTTCTTTGAAAAAGTAGTAATTGCCCCCCATGAGTTTTCCTATGCCTTCTTGTGACAGGGACGGATTTTCCATGCGGAGGGCGTGGTACCGGAGTATCCGGGACAAGTGGACATACAATAGGCTGATTATCATAACCAGGGGATACTTCTTGTCATTCTCCGAAAAGTATTGCACTATGGGCTGCACCCCGGCAAAATTCCCGTCTGTGAGGTGTTTGAACATGGTAAAAGGGCTGAAATCACGGTTAATGCCCACAGAATTTTCAACCATGTCTGTGGTAATGGCCCAGGTTCCTTCAGGTATGAGAATGAATAATTTGTCCAGTTCCATCACGACCCGTTGCAGGTCTGTCCCCAGGAAATCTGCCAGAAGAGCAGCTGCCTGAGGTTCGATACTTGTTTTCTTTTCTTTCAGGTAAGTAGTTATCCACTCCTGCATCTGGTAGTCCCTAAAGGGTACCGACTCCAGGATTTCACAATATTTTTGTGCCGTTTTCCAGAACTCTGTTCTTTTGTCTGCAGATTTGCCCATAAAGCAGAGAACCAGGACACATGAAGGGTTCATGGCCTTTAAGTACGATACCAGTCCATCCGGTCCCTTGAGCTGCTGTGCCTCCTTGACGATGATAACCTGCCTTGAAGCCATGACCGGATACCTTCTGGCATTATCTGCAATCTGCATAACGGTAGCATCCTGTCCATAGATTACCATCTGGTTGAATGCCTTTTCATCTTCTGTCAGTGCATTTTCGGCAATAAAGGATGTGATTTTATCCACATAATAGGGCTCTTCCCCCATGAGCAGGTAACAGGGTTTATATCTCCCCTCTTCCAGGTCCTTCATGATCCGCTTAAAGGTAGTGATGGTTTCTTTGGATGTCGTTTTAGCCATATGACAAAATTACATAAATTTGCACAATGAACAGCCCCTCTGCCATATATTGCGCCGTAAGGAAAAAATGGGTGGAACGCACACCGGAAGAGGAAGTCCGTCAGCATATCATAAAACACCTGAATATTGTTTGCCAGGCACCCCTTCACCTGATGACCTGTGAATATCCCGTCCAGCATCTTAACCAGCGTGCAGACCTGGTTCTCCACGACCGGGAAGGGAAACCGCTTGTGCTGGCTGAATTCAAAGCTCCCGCCGTCAGGGTGGATGACAAGACCATAGAACAGCTGAGAAGGTACAATGAAGAAATCATGGCGCCGTACCTTCTTATCAGCAACGGTTCACAGACATTCTTCTGGAAGTTGGACCGGGTGAACGGCTCGTACCAATCCATGAAAGATATACCTCCATACCAGGATCTGATCATAAAAAACCCTCACTGATGAAAGATCCCCTGAAACCCGGAATTTTCAAAATCGTATCCCGCCAGGCTGCTGCTAGGAATGTACGTGCCTATGTAATAGGCGGATATGTCCGTGATCATTTCCTGAAACGTCCCTGCACTGATATTGATATTGTGGTGGAAGGCAATGGAATGGAACTTGCATCTGACGTGGCTTCCGTACTAAAGGTAAATGCTACACTGTTTAAGAATTTTGGTACAGCCATGTTGCGCTACCGCGGATTGGAAATTGAATTCGTCGGGGCCAGAAAGGAATCTTACAGTACTGATTCAAGGAAACCTGTTGTGGAAAACGGGACCGTGGAAGATGACCAGAAAAGGCGTGACTTCACTATTAACGCTATGGCATTCAGCCTGCAGCAGGAGGATTACGGATCCCTTACCGACCCGTTCAATGGGCTTAATGATCTGCATGATAAGGTTATACGTACTCCTTTAGATCCGGACAAGACTTTCAGCGATGATCCTCTGAGAATGATCCGGGCCATCCGGTTTGCAGCTCAGCTGGAGTTCACCATTGACAATACAGCATTCAATTCCATACAAAGGAATGCAGACAGGATTCAGATTGTTTCCCAGGAAAGGATCACTACTGAATTGCAAAAGATCATGGCCTCCCGGAAACCTTCCGCCGGTTTTTACCTGTTGGAAAAAAGCGGGCTTCTTGCCATCATCCTTCCACAGGTAGCACTGTTGCAGGGTGTGGAAACCATGGAAGGAAAAGGTCATAAGGAAAATTTCAGTCACACCATGGAAGTGCTCGACAACGTTGCATCCATGACTGACAATATCTGGCTTCGCTGGGCAGCCCTGTTACACGATATTGGCAAACCTTCCACCAGGCACTTTGATAAGGAGACGGGGTGGACTTTTCACGGTCATGATTTCGTCGGGAGTAAAATGATACCCGGCATTTTCCGTCAACTCAGATTGCCACTGGGTGAGGAAATGAAATACGTAAGAAAATTGGTTCAGCTCCACTTGAGACCTATAGCCCTTGTCAACAATGTGAGTGATTCCGGGGCGCGCAGGCTTTTGTTCGAGGCAGGGGAAGACATTGATGACCTGATGTTGCTGTGCCGAGCAGATATTACATCAAAAAACCCCATGACGGTGAGACATCATCTCGGTAATTTTGAACAGGTAAGTAAAAAGCTCATCCAGGTCGAGGAAAAGGATGCTATCCGGAATTTCCAGCCCCCCATCTCGGGAGAGATAATCATGAAGACATACAACCTTCCTCCCTGCCGGGAAGTAGGTCTGATCAAAGATCATATCAAGGAGGCTATCCTGGATGGAAAAATCGGCAACAATTATGAGGAGGCACTGGACCTGATGAAACAAAGGGCGGCAGAACTGGGAATCAGTGAAGCAGGTGCATGAGTTCTTCCCTGGTACGCATATCCTTCAGGAATGTTCCTGTGAAGGCCGAGGTCACCATTTTTGAATGCTGTTTCTGCACACCGCGTATCTGCATGCACATATGCTCGGCTTCAATCACAACGGCTACACCCATGGGGTTGAGAGTCTCCTGAATACAATCGCGGATCTGTACTGTTAAGCGCTCCTGTACCTGGAATCTCCGGGCAAATGTCTCCACAACCCTGGTTATCTTGCTGATCCCGGTGATAAAGCCATTTGGAATGTAAGCCACATGGGCCTTTCCATAAAAAGGAAGCATATGGTGTTCACACAGGGAATACATTTCTATATCCCTTATAAGGACCATTTGCTGGTATTCTTCACGGAACTTGGCTGAGTTCAGAATGGCAGCCGGATCTTCCAGGTATCCTTTGGTTAAAAACTGCATGGCTTGTGCTACCCTCAGCGGGGTCCTGAGCAGTCCTTCCCTTTCTGTATCCTCTCCCAGCAGTTGTAGTGCTTCCTTGTAAAGTTCTTCCAGTTTTCTAGTCGTTTCGGGTGTAAAATGATCGTTGTTGGTATAAGACATGGGTAAACGGATATGGATTTAAAAAACAAAAGTACAAAAAAAACCAACCCCGCAAAAACCTTAAACTTTCAGAACCTGCAGTAGTCAAATGGAAAATCAAGGTGTAGACTAATCATATTTTTTGTACATTCGCAACCATGGAAAAAGAAGTACTTATCAAGATCAGGGGAATTAAGAAAATTTACAAGATGGGAACCCAGGAAGTGCGTGCTCTGAACGGTATAGACCTGGAAATCCGGAAGAACGAATATGTGGCGATCATGGGTCCGTCGGGATCCGGTAAATCCACATTGATGAATTTGCTGGGATGTCTGGATACGCCTACTGAAGGAACGTATATCCTGAACGGAACAGATGTTAGCCAGATGCGGGACGACCAGCTGGCAGAAGTAAGAAACAAGGAAATCGGATTCGTTTTCCAATCATTTAACCTGCTACCCAGGTACAATGCCCTCAATAATGTTGCATTACCATTGATATACGCAGGTTTGCCACGGCAGGAAAGGGAGCGGGAGGCTAAAAAAGCCCTTGTCAACGTTGATCTTGAAGACAGGATGGACCACAAGCCCAACGAGTTATCGGGAGGACAAAAACAAAGGGTAGCCCTTGCCCGGGCCATGGTCAACAATCCGTCAATCATACTGGCCGACGAGCCGACTGGTAATCTGGATACCAAAACATCCCTGGACATCATGGCACTCTTTGAACAAGTATACGCCAAGGGAAACACCATAATTGTTGTTACCCATGAGGAAGACATTGCCCGTTATGCACGGCGGGTGGTTCGCCTGAGAGACGGACTTGTAGAAAGTGACGAGATTAACGCCAATCCGGCGCTTGGCAATTCATGAGCAAGATATACACAGGCAACGGAGACAACGGATCCACTTCACTCCAGGACGGGAGCAGGGTATCCAAGGCTCACCCGCGTGTGGCAGCATATGGGAAAGCAGATGAGCTCATATCCTGGATCGGACTTATCCGATCCCATCCGGATTTCTCCTCTGACGGGGAATTGCATGAAATCAATCATTTTTTGCGAAAAATCCAGGTGGGTCTGATGTATCTGGCTAGAAGACTGGCTTCGAATGATTCATCCCGGCTTTTTTATTACGATTTTGAAACCGCCACCAAAGCCCTGGAAGAATCGATAGACATCATGCAGGCACGTCTGCCTGCCATCCATTCTTTCATACTTCCCTACAAGCCGGTAATTTCATCACATATTCATATAGCCCGTACCATCTGTCGTGAGACAGAACGTTATATGGTCGTCCTTGGCACGGATATTGCCAGCGCAGATATGCTCACATACATAAACCGTCTTTCAGACTACCTTTTTGTACTGGCACGGTTCATGACCGTTACCAATAAATGTGAAGAAGATAATTTTGTGTAACTTTGTTCACTTTTTTTAAAATTTCAACGATGTACTGGACACTTGAATTGGCATCAAAACTTGAAGACGCTCCATGGCCAGCTACCAAGGAGGAGCTTATTGATTATGCCACACGCTCGGGCGCTCCGCTGGAAGTTATTGAAAACCTGTCAGACCTGGAGGACGATGGTGAAATTTATGATAGTATAGAAGACATCTGGCCTGACTATCCCAGCAAGGAAGATTTCTTTTTCAACGAAGATGAATATTAAAATCATTGAATGAACATAATTATTGCCGGAGCCGGAGAGGTCGGTTTTCATCTGGCAAAAATGTTGTCCGATGAAAACCACCAGATCACAATAGTTGATAAAAATGAAGCCCGCCTGAACCAGATAGCAGAGACTTCAGATGTGGTTCCTGTGGCCGGAATCGTGACATCCATATCTACCCTGGAAAAAGCAGGAATCAGCCGTTGTGATTTATTCATTGCCGTAAGTCCTGCCGAAGAACAGGATATGAACATTGTGGCAGCCCTGCTGGCTAAACAACTGGGAGCCAAACGCGTGACTGCCCGTATCAATAACAATGAGTACCTGAAACAAGAGAACAGGGTCCTGTTTACCGAAATGGGTATTGACCTGCTGTTTTATCCTGAAAATATTGCAGCACATGAAATCGTTGACCTGCTGAAACAATCAGGCACTTCAGAATTCATGGATTTCTCCGGAGGCAGGTTGCAGCTGATAGTGCTGAAACTGCAGGAAAGTTCGTCCATAGTAAATAAAAGCCTGAAACAGGTGGCCGAAGAAAACGGGGGAAATATTCCTTTCCGGGCAGTAGCCATTGCGCGTGAAGGCAATACAATAATTCCCCGTAAAGACACTGTTTTTCAGTTACATGACCTTGTTTTTGTCATTACCAAAAGAGAAGCCGCCCATGCAGCAATGGTGCTTACCGGGAAAGAAAACATGGTGGTAAGAAACCTTATGATCATGGGGGGCGGCAGGGTTGGTGAAATGGTTGCACATCAAATGGAATCCGCTATTGAAATAATACGGATTGTTGAAATTGACAGCAACCGCTGTCGTGAATTAACCGTCTCCCTGCCACGTTCCCTGATCATTAATGGCGATGCCCGCAATACAGACCTCCTGCTGGAGGAAGATCTTACGCAAATGGATGCCTTTGTGGCTGTTACTTCCAGTGCCGAAGCCAATATCCTTTCCTGTATGGCTGCCAAAAGGGCGGGAGTCAAAAAAGCCATAGCTCAGGTCGAGAATCTTGATTATATCAAGCTGGCGGAAAGCGTGGGAGTAGATGCCACAATCAATAAAAAACTCATAACGGCAAGCAGGATATTTCGTTTCACCATGACAGGCGATGTGCCCACCATGAAATGCCTGAATGGATCCGATGCCGAAGTTATGGAATTCATAGCCAAACCCCGCAGTCTGGTAACGCAGAAAATAGTAAGGGACCTTGGCTTCCCCCGTGACGCTATCATAGGAGGTATAACCAGGGGAAACACCAGCCTGATTGTACGTGGAGACACCGAAATCAAACCATACGACAGGGTGGTTGTCTTCTCCCTTCCTTCCGCGCTGCCGACTATTCATAGATTTTTCGTATAAAAGCTACTTGCGCTTTTGGTAAAAATATTGACGGGGCGTACAGGACTCCCTGGCTTTGAATACCCTGCAAAAAGAGCGAACTGAATTGAAGCCGCATGTCATTGCAAGGTCCTCCAGGTCAATCTTATTGCCGGGCTCTTTATCTATTATGTTTTTGGCTGCTTCTATCCTGTATAAATTAACCCATTCGCAAAAATTGTTACCATACATACGGTGAATAGCCCTGGAAAGGTAGGACCGGTTAGTGTGTGTTGCCCGGCACAACTTCTCTATGGTAAGACACGGATCTTTATAAAACGCTTCCTGAACCATCATTTTATTCATTTTTAGAATGATGTCTTCCGGATTTTCCGGGTATGCCGCATCTTTTTTAACGAACAATACGGGATTGGTCAAAAGCCAGCCCCGTGTACACCTGGTGACTCTTTTTATTAAATTATTCTTGTTTTTCATAATCTTTCTCATTATTGATTTTACTGAGTTCCTTCCTGCACCACTCTCCAGGCGTCATGCACACATTCTCCCGGAAAGCAATGTTTAATGCTGTCAGGGACCTGAAGCCCGATTCGTTACATAATTCTATCAGGCGTGCCTGGGGATGTTGCCGGAAATACTCCTGGGCATGCTTTACCCGGTAGGAATTGATTAACTGTTTAAAACTCACGCCGGCACATTCGTTCAATGCCCTTGAAACGTAAGTGATGTTGGTCCCCACACCTACGGCCATGTCGTTTCTGGTGAAAGCAGGTGATTTATATGCCTTTTCCCTGGTCAGATAGTCTTTTATTTTTTGATAGATGTCCATATAGACCCTGGTAATGTTATTGTGTTTTTCCTGAAGCGTTTGACAAGCTACGCTGTCCTGGATCTGAGTTTCTTCCACCCATCTTCCGCCATAAACAAGGTTTGTATCTTTCATGATAATTGCCGTGATGAAAAAAATATGTGCTGGTACGAATAAGGCAAAAAATATCCTTGCAGGCCATATGAAACCTAAACCTACCAGAAGGTATGCAGCCAGAGAAATAACCGGCAGTGTAACAATCAGCAACCAGAATGAACGTATCTCTTTTTGTCCCAGTTCAAATTGATATTTCAATTCCTTATTGAGGACGAAAAATTGCATGAACCCCGATAAGATGCAGGTTAGACACAACGCACTGGCAAAACCGGAAAACAGGACACCTGTTGTAAATTCTTTCTGGATAAGTACTGCCAAGAGAATGAATAATGCATATATCCCGGGTAGAAACATCAAGCTTCTTTTCAATAAAAGATTTCTGAGATTTTTTGAGGCAATGGATGTGAATGTAATACAGTAAATCGGAAGGCATGTGAATGTAATTCTCAGATAATGATCTTCTTTAAGATAGATACCCGGAATTCCCTGCCCCCGGTAAAAAAAGATTACCCTCAGTAAATAAAGTGCACCCAAAGCCAATAAAGAATAAATCAGGCACCTGAAGGGAATAGAAGGTGAAAAATGAAGGGCAGCTTTAACCCTGATCTTTGCCAATAAAAGAGAGGCTGCCACAGCATAAACAATTGTGGCCATTACATTTAATATAAACGCTAACATAGATAGTGTGACTTGATGAATGAAAAAATAATATATGGTTTTTATCAAATTTACAACTCTATTCTCTAACGAAAAAGGATTTGCCGGTATAATTGGGAAAAAAATATTGTCCGAAAAAAATGTCCTTTGTATAACATTTGTAATTAAAAGTTTACATGATTACATGTGGATAATCCACTAAAAAAATATATACGTTTTGCTACTTCCCTGCACCTTTTTTCCGGCCTTCCCCTGACTAAGGTTTTTTATTACCTTTGTGCCTTTACAAATGACAGGAACAAGATGGAGTATAATTTTTCTGATATTGAACAGAAATGGCAATCTTTCTGGTCTTCCCACAAGACCTTCAAGGTAGAGGCTGATTCCTCATTACCAAAGTTTTATGTGCTGGATATGTTTCCCTATCCTTCAGGAGCAGGCCTGCATGTGGGCCATCCACTGGGCTATATTGCCAGCGATATTTATACACGCTATAAAAGACTGAAGGGTTACAACGTTTTGCATCCAATGGGTTATGATGCATTCGGACTGCCTGCAGAGCAGTACGCCATACAGACAGGACAACCTCCACAGAAAACGACGTCACAGAACATCAAACGATATCGCGAACAACTGGATAAGCTTGGTTTTTCCTACGACTGGGACAGGGAAATACGAACCTGTGACCCATCCTATTATAAATGGACACAATGGGCATTCCTGAAAATGTTCCACCACTGGTACGACATGGAGCTGGATAAAGCCTGTCCTATTGAAACACTCATTGATGCTTTCAATACCCATGGCAACACCCGGATAAAGGCTGCCCACAATTGTAAAGAAGAGTTTGGCGCCTCAGAGTGGAAAGCCTTTTCAGATAAGGAAAAAGAAGATATACTGATGAGCTATCGCATAGCCTATATTGGAGAAACAACAGTAAACTGGTGTGCCGCGCTGGGAACGGTGCTGGCAAACGACGAAGTCAGGGAAGGTTTTTCCATTCGTGGTGATTATCCGGTAGTGCAGAAAAAAATGAAACAATGGCAACTGCGGGTTTCCGCCTACGCAGAAAGATTGCTCAAGGGACTGGAGGACATTACCTGGTCAGATTCCCTGAAAGAGATGCAGCGCAACTGGATAGGCAAATCAGAAGGGGCCCAGATGGAGTTCATGGTAAAAAACGGTTCCGAGACTTTTTCCATGTCCGTTTTTACGACAAGAGCCGATACCATTTTCGGTGTCACTTTCATGGTGCTCGCCCCTGAAAGCGAATGGGTCAACCTGCTTACAGCTCCTGAACAGAAGGAAGAGGTAGAAAAATACGTTGCCTATGTTAAAACCAAGACTGAAAGGGAACGCATGAGCCAGACACACCATGTTACCGGTGTCTTCAGCGGCTCATATGCAACCAATCCGTTTACAGGAAAAGAGATACCCGTTTGGATCAGTGAATATGTGATGGCCGGTTACGGAACCGGGGCTATCATGGCGGTTCCGGCACATGACAGCCGCGATTACATCTTTGCGAGGCATTTCAAGCTTCCCATCATACCTCTGATAGAAGGTTGCGATATAAGCAGTGAAAGCTTTGATGCCAAAGAAGGCATCATGTGCAATTCGGGCTTTCTGGACGGAATGACTGTCCAGGAGGCAATACCTGCAGCTATAGAAGAAGTGGAAAAAAGAAAATTGGGTGTACGTACAACCAATTACCGTTTACGTGACGCTATCTTCTCCCGTCAACGCTATTGGGGAGAACCCTTCCCCATATATTACAGGGATGGTATGGCTACCCCTCTTCCCGAATCACAATTACCCCTGGAATTACCTCCGCTGGATTCTTTCCATCCTTCTTCAAGTGGTGAGCCACCCCTGGCTAACGCAAAAAACTGGACATATGGGGAATACCCTTTGGAAACAAGCACTATGCCCGGATTTGCAGGCAGTTCTGCCTATTATTTACGGTACATGGACCCGCATAATTCCAGGGAACTGGTTTCCAGGGACAGCAACAATTACTGGCAGGATGTGGACCTGTACATAGGAGGTACAGAACACGCCACAGGCCACCTCATCTATTCCAGGTTTTGGAACAAGTTCTTATTTGACCTGGGAATCGTCTGCAAAGAGGAACCTTTTCGCAAACTGGTGAACCAGGGTATGATACAGGGACGTTCCAATTTCGTTTACCGCATCAAAAACACAAACACATTTGTCTCCCTGGGCCTGAAAGAAAATTACAAGACAACAGAGCTTCATGTGGATGTCAACCTGGTTGAGAATGACCGTCTGAACCTGGAAGCGTTCAGGCAGTGGAATCCCGAATATAAAGATGCCCGGTTCATACTGGAAAACGGAGAATATATCTGCGGATGGACTGTTGAAAAAATGAGTAAATCCATGTTCAATGTTGTCAACCCGGATGTCATCTGTCAGCGTTACGGGGCAGACACCCTGCGGATGTACGAAATGTTCCTGGGTCCCCTGGAGCAATCCAAACCCTGGGATACTAATGGTATTGACGGCGTACACAGATTCCTGAAGAAATTCTGGAGGTTATTCTTTGACAAAAACGGGGAACTGGCCGTAACCAATAACCCCCCAGTGGAAAAAGAGTTGAAGATCCTGCATAACCTCATCCGGAAGGTGGAAGATGACATTGAAAGTTTTTCCTTCAATACCACCATAAGCGCATTTATGATTGGGGTAAATCAGCTGACCGATCTGGATTGTCATAAAAGGGGGATCCTTGAACCGTTTGTTATCCTGATATCTCCTTACGCACCGCACATAGCCGAAGAATTGTGGTCGCTTCTGGGTAACAAACCATCCGTGGCAAATGCAGCCTTCCCCGTGTTCAATCAGGAATTCATCAAAGAGCTGATTTTCGAGTATCCTGTTTCATTCAATGGCAAGCTCCGGTTCAAAAAAACCCTGGACATCAACATGAATAAAGATGAAATTGAACGCCTTGTCAGGGAAGACGAAAGGACAATCAAATACAGCGGGGGCGAAAAAATCCGAAAAATCATAGTTGTTCCTGAAAAAATCATAAACATTGTGATATGAGAAACAGAATATCATTCAGGATGGGTACAAGCATTAAGGAATACCTTCTCATTACCATTGGAGTGCTTGTCTATGTGGCATCCTGGACTACTTTCATTGTTCCCAATCAACTGGTGGGAGGAGGTGTTACAGGTATTTCCACACTCATCTACTACACGACCGGATTGCCAATAAGTGTTTCCTATCTGACCATCAATGCCATCCTGATAATCACAGGGCTCAAAACCATCGGCTGGAAATTCGGCGTAAAAACCATTTACGGTGTGGCCCTGGCGGGGATTTCTTTTCAGCTCATGCCAGGTCTCATCCCGGCAGATCTTATCAAGGCGATGGCCCTCGATAACGGAAAACTTGTTTCTTCACTGCTTGGAGCTGTTATGTCCGGAGCCGGAGTAGGTATGGTCATTGCACAGGGAGGCAGTACGGGAGGCACGGACATACTGGCGCAGATCATCGGAAAATACAGAAACATTTCACCAGGCCGGATCATGATGTACTGTGATGTGGTGATCATAGGCTCTTTGTTCTTTATCTCGGACGAGCCCACGGCTGGATTGAAACTTGCTGCTGTATTATACGGTTATTTTATTGTTGGCCTGGCTAGTTATACTGTTGATACCATATTATCGGGGACAAAACGCTCTGTGCAGTATTTCATATTTTCTTCCCGGCATCAGGAAATTGCAGACCGTATATCAAAAGAGCTCCAAAGAGGAGTTACCGTCATAAGCTCACAGGGATGGTACACCAAGTCTGAACATAAGGTGTTGCTGGTGATAGTACGAAGGACTGAAACAAATGCGGTTGCGAAAATCATCAAGGAAGTCGACAGGGATGCTTTCATGTCCATGGCAAGTGTTTCCGGTGTGTACGGTGCCGGTTTTGAAGTTCTCAGGACGTAATCAGCGTGTTGGTGCCAACTCAAAGTAGACAGGAATCGATATCTTCACACGTACTTTTTCACCTTTCTTTTCTCCAGGTTTCCATTTTGGTGAAGCAGCAATGACGCGGACAGCCTCCTCGTCCAGCAGGGGATGTACCGGCCTGGTAACCTCAACCAGTGATACTGCGCCGTTTTTCTCAATAACAAATGAGACCATTACACGACCACTGATACCCTGGATCACTGCTTCCCGCGGATAACGACGGTACTTGTATAGCCATCTGTCCACAAATGATTGTATATCACCATTCATGAATTTTGGAGGAATATCCACTTCATTGTATGCATACACGGGATCGTCCCCGGTAGCCTGCAAGGGAGCAGACTCCTTCCGGAAAAGATCTCCCGGGTCATTGGCCGCTTCCATAATGAACAAGGATATGTACTGGCAAAAAGCATCCATCCTTTCATAGTCCGGCTTATCGGGAGTGTCGCGCAAGGTCTGGTGGTGTGGTTGCAATCCCGTAGTGAACAGGCAGGAAGGTATCCTCTGCTCCAGAAAAGCCTGGTGATCAGACATGAAGTAATCGGTCCCATAAACCTGTACTTTTGGCATGAAAGGACTGTATGTCAGGCGGGTAAGAAGGCGTTCCATTTCATAGTGAGGCTGCCCGCAATAAGCTGCTGGGAGATTCTCAAGAGAGGCGCCGCCCACCCTGTCCAGGTTGATCATCATTTTAACAGCAGAAGCAGGAAATGCCCTGTTAATAAAATACCAGGACCCAAGCCCCCCTTTCTGGCCGGCCCCGAAAGCCACGAACAAAAGGCTTCTCTTGAACATGAAATGCTGACTCCGGGCAGCCCCTGCCAGTTCAATCAAAGCAGCAACTCCCGAGGCATTGGCATCGGCTCCGGGATAAATGCACAGCGAGTCTTTCCCGTTTACGCGCATGGTATAGGTCCCCAGGTTATCGTAGTGGGCTCCAATGACTATATATTCTTCCCTCAGCAGAGGATCATATCCGGGAATGACAGCCACCACATTGCAGGAATACAGTGTATCCTTTGTCTCCTCGTCAATAAAGGAGAAATCCTGGTAACCTTCGGGATAGAGCAATTCAAGACCCTTGCCGGAAAATTGACGGGAAATATAGGCAGCTGCGTCGGACTCCCCCTTCGAGCCGGCCTTCCTTCCCATGTATTTATTGGCAGTCAGCTCTTTTACGTGCGTTCTGAGTGCACTTTCAAAAGAATCCTGAGCCTGCACGGTGGCAAGACCCAGGATCATTGTAATGAGGATAGCAAGAATTTTCATTGTTTTTTATAAAACGGCGGGCGGACCACCTCGGCCTTCAAAAGGCGGTCTCGTATTTTTATGTACAACTCTGTTTCCAACCCGGCATAGGCCGTTTCTACATATGCCATTCCTATGCCAATCTTTAACATGGGAGACATGGTACCGGATGTTACACGGCCAATCTCCTTTCCATCAGCTGCACAAACCGAATACTCATGCCTTGGTATTCCCTTGTCTATCATTTTGAATCCCACCAGTTTACGTGAAACACCCCTGGATTTTTGTTCCTGCAGGAAGGCCCTGTCGATGAAATCTCCTTTTGCTTCAGTAAATTTTGTTATCCAACCCAGACCGGCTTCCAGCGGAGAGGTGGTGTCATCTATGTCATTTCCATAAAGACAGAAACCCATTTCAAGGCGTAATGTATCGCGGGCTCCCAATCCTGCCGCCATCAGTCCGAACTCTTTCCCGGCTTCAAACAATGCCTTCCAAAGTTGCTCCCCGTCGCGGTTGGCCACGTATATCTCACATCCCCCGGCTCCGGTATAACCCGTGATGGACAGGATCGCCTGCGGAATCCCTGCAACGGTGCATTTCCGGAATGTATAGTATTCCATATCCATGACAGGGGCATCACAGATCTTTTGGACTATCTTCATGGCATTCGGTCCCTGAACGGCCAGCTGGCATATTTCTGAAGAGGCATCATACAGTTCCTTTCCGGGAGTAATCCCGAAGCGGGGTGCATGGGAGCAGAGGTGTTCCCAGTCTTTTGCGGTATTGGCAGCATTGACGACCAATAAATAGGTCTGTTCGTCTACCCTGTATACCAGCAAATCGTCCACTATGCCTCCCCTTCCATTGGGAAAACAGGTGTATTGCACTTTCCCGTCCTGAAGCAATGAGGCGTCGTTTGATGTTACATATTGAATAAATGGCAGCGCATTGGGTCCTTTGACCCATATCTCCCCCATATGGCTGACGTCAAAGACACCGGCACTGGTGCGAACCTGGATATGTTCCGCATTAATTCCCTGGTATTCAACAGGCATTAAAAATCCGGCAAAGGGCACCATTTTGGCCCCCAGCTCTTCGTGGAACCGGGTAAAAACTGTTTGTTTCATAGATCAGAAGTGTAGGTTTTGGTTGGTATCATATACCCAGACATCGTAAGGAGTGATGTCCAGGGCAAACATTGTGTACATCTTGTTATAAGCCTCTGAAAGTGAATTTGACTGGTAGGCCGAAATAACCGAATAACCATTCCTGAATTCCAGCCTTTTGGGTTGATAACCCAAGCGGGTCAAAGTTTCCATCATTCTTTTGGCATTGTTGTCCATAATGAAGCTTCCCAGGACCACATGGTATCTTTTCAAAGCCTCTTTCTCCGCTTCGATCCTGGCCAGCGAATCCAGCCGGAACTGTTCCAGTCTGGCAGCCTCCTGCTCCCTTGCGAGCTTATCAAGTGAATCCTTAATGATTTGTTCCTTCTTCTGCTTTAACTCTACAGAGGTAGGCATTCCTAATCTGGAACGTATCCAATCGCAGGAATTCAAACTGCCCAGCAGCATGATTCCAATGAGCAACGGGAATATTTTCTTCATAATAAAATCAATAGATAGTTTTTGTATGACAAATATACATGAAAAAAACGGGAACAATGAAAAAAGGGGTAACTTGCAACAGGTATTATGGCAAATAAGATCCGGACAGCATGTATCCTTGTTTTGGTTTTCCTGCCGCTAAGCGTTTTTCCGCAAGATGTGGCCCGGGTCCGTTTCTGTTTTGCAGGAGACTTGATGCAGCACGGTACACAAATCCGGTCAGCCCTTCAACCTGACGGTTCATACCGGTACGACACTTGTTTTTCATATATCAGGGACCGGTTCCGGAATGCAGATTTTGCAGTTTTGAACATGGAGACGACTTACAGCGGCCCCCCCTATACGGGGTATCCGTCTTTTTCTTCTCCCGATGATCTGGCCATATCCACCAAAAAAGCCGGGGTCAATGTTTTTCTTACTGCCAACAACCATATCCTTGACAAGGGAGTTGAGGGTGCCCGCAGAACCGTGTCGTTGTACGATTCCCTGGGCATAATGCACACGGGGACCATACGTCCCTGGATCATATTGGAAAAAAACGGGATCAAGACAGCCCTGCTGAACTATACTTATACAAGCAATAACAATTCAGGCAACGAGTCCTTCATGCTCAACCTGACAGATACCTCTCTCATAAGGAGGCATATAGGCGAAGTCCGGGATAATGGTGCAGATTGCATTATCTGCTGCATGCACTGGGGAGTGGAGTACCAGTTGCACTCTGCTCCCGAACAGCGTCTGCTGGCTCACTGGCTCAGGAAGGCCGGAGTAACCGCTGTGATTGGATCTCACCCGCACGTTCCCCAAAGTATAGAGGTTGTGAACGGAGAAGACGGAAAGCCCGCCTTCCTGGTTGCTTACTCTCTGGGAAACTTTATTTCCAACCAACCCGAGCCATTTACCAGGATGGGTTTGATCCTGAATTTTGAACTGGTGATTACCCAGACAGGCCCCTGCATTGAATCTCTCTGGTATGAATGGATCTGGACCTGGTGTCCGGTCAGGGACGGAAAAAAAACGTATCTTGTTGTACCGGTGTCTGATAACCGCCTGTACAGGGAAATTGCTACAGAGCCGTCCGATACGCTGCTGATTGTTAAAACTATAAAAACACTTCGTAACTTTATGCGCGAAACATCTCCCGCCATTTATGAACGTATCAGATATCCCGCTTATGAACGAAAAAATCTTTATTTTGGAATCCATCCCGCCATCCGACCTTTATGGACCCGACAGCCCGTTGATTCCCCTGTTAAAGGAAAATTTTCCACAGTTAAAGATCATAGCCAGGGGAGAACAACTCAAGGTTCAGGGACCACCGGAAATAATTGACCGGTTTGAGGAAAAGCTGGAAAGCGTTGTGGCTTTATATGAAAAAAGACAACACCTGTCCCGTGAAAGCCTCTTTTCCATATTAAGCGGCGCAGTGCAGGCAGATGCCGGTGAAAAGAAAGAAACGGACAACATTCTGGTTTACGGGAATAATGGGGCCCTCATACGTGCCAGGACAAAAAACCAGGAACTCCTTGTAAAATCCTATGAAGAACACGATCTGGTCTTTGCGGAAGGCCCTGCCGGTACCGGAAAAACCTACACGGCAATTGCCCTTGCCGTACGTGCTTGGAAAAATAAGGAAGTCCGCAGGATAATCCTGACCCGTCCGGCCGTGGAGGCGGGAGAGCAGCTGGGCTTTCTTCCGGGAGACATGAAGGAGAAACTCGATCCTTACCTCCAGCCTTTATACGACGCACTTCGGGACATGATACCAGCTAAAAGACTGGAATCGCTTATGGAGGAAGGTGTCGTGCAAATAGCCCCGCTGGCGTACATGAGGGGAAGAACGCTGGACCACGCATGTGTGATCCTGGATGAAGCTCAGAACACAAGCCTGTCGCAACTCAAAATGTTCCTCACCAGGATGGGAAAAGACGCAAAATTTATCATAACAGGAGATACCAGCCAGATAGATCTGGTCAAAAAGAGTGACAGCGGATTGTCCCGCTGCATGGAGCTGCTGCGTGATATCAGGGGTATCGCTTTCGTCCGTTTCGATTCGGGTGATATCATAAGACACCCGCTGGTAAAAAAGATAGTGGCTGCTTTCGCCACACTACCAGCTGCCGGAAGCCCCGCCGCCTCCTCCAAGACCTCCTCCAAAGCCGCCAAAACCGCCACCACCGAAGCCTCCGCCTCCGAATCCGCCACCAAAACCTCCGGTTCCTGAACCTCCCCTGCTTCTTCCTCCCAGAAGATTGGCTAAGATCATCAATTCCAGCATGCTGGGTCCTTTCCTGTTGCTTCCGCCCAGGTTGGTCGGGCCTTTTCTTTTATTGGCTATATAAATGATCAGGATAAAGAAAAGCAGGATCAAGAATACTGTCAGTACTGCCACCACCCCGGCAGGTGTGTCATCCCTGTTTTCCCTGGCTGTATTGTATTCACCTGTGGCAACCTCCCTGATTGACCTCACACCTGCCCTGACTCCTTCAAAATAGTTATCTTGCCTGAACAGGGGGATCATGTCATAGGTAATGATCCTTTTGGATAACGCATCGGTCAGCACACCTTCCAGACCGTAGCCGACAGAAATCGCTACGCGTCCACCGGGGATTCCCTGTGTGTGTTCCACCAGCAAGACAACCCCGTTGTTGTTCCTGGCCGTCCCAACTCCCCAGTTTACCAACACCTGGTAAGCTGCCATATTGATATCCTCCCCGCCAAGATCGGCAACCGTAACCACGCATATCTGATTGGATGTGGTGTTATCGATATCGACGAGTTCCGCCTCAAGCATTTCCGTTTCTTCAGAGGTGAACAAACCGGCAAAATCATTCACCAGACGCTGAACCTCGGGACGCTCAGGCACCTGAGCCTGCAGTGAAAAAGAGAACCCCAGAACACAGACTATGATTATCAGTATGTTAGCGGATCTTTTCATGATCCAAATGATATATCGTTGGGTAATTCATTGACATCGTCAGGTTGATAGGGAAAATACCGGGTCAGTTTGACACCTATCTCTTCCACTGCGGCACAAATGCCTTCAGTAAAGCGACCCGTGACAAAGGATTCTTTCATGATCTCTTTCACGGAATCCCAGAAACCTTCCGGAACAACGGCATTGATGCCCGTATCGCCTATGACCGCGAATTTCCTGGATTCGCTGGCCAGATAGATAAGTACAGAGTTACGGTCCCTGGTTTTATACATCTTCAGCTGATTGAAAACGAATACTGCACGCTCCAGCGAAGAGGAAGGACAGTATGTCTCAATGTGTACCCTGATTTCTCCGGAAGTTTTCAATTCGGCCCGGGTTATCGTTTCGACGATCGATTTCTTATCCCTGGATGAAAATAGATGTTGCATCTGATCTCAGTCTGATTGGGAGTTATCACCTGCTTTTCGCACGCATCTTACAGATGCAAATACCGATGACTTATCGGTAGCTGCACAGGAAAACCTGTCTACCGCATAATGTATCAAACGGTAGTAGCCCTGGTTGCCATCAGCACAGGCAGCCCACCAGAATGAAGTCTGACCATACCCGGAAAAAGTATCCCCGGAAAGGATCGCATATCCTGCCGGAAGGGCATTCCAGCCTGTTGTATTTGTCTTTTCATTATCGGGGTGGTACATCCAGACCTTGTTTCCGTTGACCCGTGCATCAAGTGCAAAAATCTCCCCCAAACCGTTCCAGGGATCAAAAAAGCCCATGGCTGTACCACTGACTGCCGTTGCCAGATCTGCCCAATCCTCGGCCGTGGGGATGCTCCAACCCTGGGGGCAGACACCCTGTGGGCCGTTTCCCAGGCCACTGGCCGGCAGGGGAGGTGACACCGGTGTGTTATCTCCGGAAAGAGCCTGATTCCAGCTATATAAGCCTCCCATCATGAATCCCAGCGCCGGGATGTTGGAATAGGTCATGCCCACTTCATTCCAGTTCAGATTTTGAATAAACCAGTCCAGGTTTCCAAAACGCTTGAAATAATAGATATTGTTGTCCCTTGGATCAATTATTGAATCCCCGGAAGGTATGAAACCTTCCATCATGACAGAAAAAACATCATGTATGACGGTAGTGGAACGGGAAGTGGAGCTTTTTGTGTAGCCTTCAGCCGATGCCATCAGTGTGAGGGTGTAGGTACCCAGGCTGTCCGGCATGGTAAACCAGGCTGATCGGGCAACTATCGAATCGGGCGTAAAATGTTTTCCCTGAAAAGTATAAACTATCGAATCTTCCTCCGGCTTTGTAATTCCCGAGGCTTCAATCAGGATGGAATCGCCCGGAAAGGTATAGGATGGCAGATTGAAAGTCAGGGCTCCGAACATGTACAGGGTGTCCGGATCGTCCTTTTTGCATCCTGCTGTAAGTGTAATGATGAAAATGGATACCAGGAGAAAAAATGTATTTGATTTTTTACTTTCCATATCAATTATAATCTGCAAATGTAGGTAAAAATTTGTAGCTTTGTGTAAATGATACAAAAAGCATTTTCTATTATTATCCTGCTCATTCTGTTCCTTTTTACTCCCGCCTGCAACCAGTTGCCCCGTTACGAGTGTCTTGAAGGGAGTGCCCTGGGAACAACGTATGCCATCACGTTCAGGATACCGCCCGATGCACCGTCCGGTTTTACCGCCAATGCAGAGCAAAAACTGACTGCTGCCTTTGAAATGATCAACAATTCAATGTCTATATACAACAATCATTCCTTAATCCATAAAATCAATCATAATATTTCACAGGAGACAGACAGCCTGTTCAGAATCGTATACCAAAGATCTTTGGAGATCACAACCCTGACAGGAGGGGCCTTTGATATATCGGCGGCTCCTTTATTTGATTTATGGGGATTTGGATTTGAAAACAAGGATACCATCAGAAAGGAAAGTCTGGCTGAGGTCAAAGAATATACGGGCATGGATAAATTCCGCCTTGAAGGGACGCTCCTTTATAAGGCAGATCCGCGGTGCAGACTGAGTATGAATGCCATAGCCAAAGGATTCACCTGTGATTTGATAGCCGGTGAGTTATCAGCATTCGGTATAGAGGATATGCTGGTGGAGATAGGCGGTGAGATTGCCTGCAAGGGCCTGAATCCTAAAAAAAAGCCGTGGCGCATAGGTATAGACAATCCCGTTGACGGGAACATTCATCCGGGTGAAATGATCCAGGCTGTGATAATCATGACAGACAAAGGTCTGGCTACTTCAGGTAATTACAGGAATTATTACATAGAAAACGGTCAAAAATTCGCACATATCATAGATCCCGTATCCGGCCTTCCTGTGAATCACAACCTGTTGAGTGCAACTGTCATTGCCAGTGACTGCATGACAGCAGACGCGTTCGCCACCGCTTTTATGGTTATGGGTCTGGAAGCCAGTATTGCGTTCCTCAAACAACATTCTGAACTGGGAGCATACCTGATATACGACCAAAACGGGGTATTCGGGACGTATGCCACCGATAATATCATTATTGAATTATGAGACGAATACTATTCCCGTCAATGGCTACCCTGATATGCCTGCTTGTTATTGCGGGCTGTACTCCGGAACAAGAATATCAAACCATCAAAGGGGTGGTCATGGGTTATTCTTACCAGATTGTTTACCAGGCCCCTGATTATGCACCCTGGTCTTTCAAATCGGATATTAAAAAGGCTGCCAGGAAATGCGCGCGCGAGATCGACCGCTCAATTTCCCTGTATAACCCTTCTTCTATCATCAACAGTGTGAACACCAACAAAAGTATGGAAACCGACTCCATCTTTGCTGCAGTGCTTGACAAGACAAAAGCCACAGCAGAACTTACGGGTGCATCCATGAACACCACCACAGGACCGTTGCGTGAGCTTTGGGGAAACAATCCCGGCAACACGAAGAACGTTACAGAAGATCAGATAGCCCAGGTATTGGAGTATTCCGGTATTTGGAAAGTATCTGTGCAAAATGGATTGTTCGTGAAGGAAGACCCGCGCATACAGCTTGACCTGAGCAGGACAGGGATTGGTTTTGCGGCCGATTACCTGGGCTCGATGCTGGATTCGAACAACATATCCAATTATATGATAGAAGTGGGAAAAGTTGTTTTGTGCAAAGGTCTGAATCCTTCCGGGACACCCTGGCGTTATCTGATTCAGCAGACTTACGGGAACGTGATCTATCTGACCGACAAGTCAATGTCTATATGTGGCGACTTGTCCGATTTCAAACTCGGCCTTGGGAAAACATTCAATGGCTTTTTCAATACAAGAACAGGCTACCCGGTAGAAGATCCCATCCTGAGTATTTTGGTGATTGCCAACAATGGTTTGGATGCAGCTGCCAGTAGTGTTGCCTTCTATTCCCTGGGGCTGGAGAAAAGCATTCAGTACCTTGAGTCTCATCCCGATATCCAGGCTATCATGTATTATTGCAACAATGATTCTATATCGACGTACATAACCCCTAACATAACTCAACGTTATGAAATCCAATATTTCCCGTAGGTCTTTTCTCAAAAAAAGCATCCTGGGCGGTACCGGGCTTGTAGCAACCGCAGGAGGGCTCTCGGCTTCTTCTATCTTTCGCGCCTCCCAGCCCTTTGATACCATCATTCAAAACGGGCTTATCTGTACCGGGGACGGAACAGCTCCATATCGCGGAGACGTGGGCATCAAGGATGGACGCATAGCTGCATTGGGCCGGCTGGGCAATTATGCCGATCATCTTGTAGATGTTGACGGAATGGCCATCAGCCCCGGATTTGTGGACCTGCACAGCCATACAGATACAAATCTTTTTCAATGTCCCCGGGGAGACAGCCGTATCTTTCAGGGCATCACCACCGAAGCAGGCGGCAACTGCGGGGATTCACCCTTTCCGGTGAAGCCGTATGAAAACGCATCATCTTTTCTGGAAGCCTTGAGGAATCAAAAAACAGGGATCAATTACTGCACCTTCACGGGCCAGGGTTCCATCCGCTCTGCGATCATTGGAGAATGGGACAGAGCTGCCACCGCTGAGCAGCAGGTTGCCATGAAGGATCTGCTGGAAGCCCAGCTGGAACAGGGCAGCATTGGATTATCGTGCGGCTTGGAGTATGCCCCGGGCGCCTATGCCTCCAATGAGGAACTTGTTGGATTATTGAAAGTGGTTGCCAAACACAATGGCTTATTTTCCATACACATGCGCAATGAGGACGACCGGGTGGAAGAAGCTGTATCGGAAGCCATTGCCATGGCGCGGGAGTCAGGCGTGAGGCTCCAGATCTCACATCTGAAAGCCCAGAATTTTAATAACTGGCACAAAGGCCCTTCCCTGATCCGGCTGATAGAAAATGCCAGACGTGACGGTATAGATATTGCCTTTGACCGCTATCCTTATATAGCCTTTTCCACGGGACTGACCAGTTTCATACCCCTGGACGGCAGACAGGGGACCATGGAGGATGTGTTGTCCCGGCTCAGGGATAAAGAGACAGACCTTGCATTCGGGGAATATGCACGTTCCCGTTTCGCACGTTTTGGAGGGACCCGCAATGTTATCATATCTGCCTGTTCATTGGACCATAACAAAGAAACATACATGGGCAGGAACCTGGAAGAGTGTGCCCGCATTTCCGGACAGGACGCGTGGGATTTTGTTAGGGACCTGTTGATTGAAGAACGCCTGCAATGCAGCATTGTTGTTTTTGCCATGACAGAAGACAATGTCCGCCTTTTCCTTGCACAACCCCTGGGTATGCCTGCTTCGGACGGAAGTGTTTATTCTCCCCGAGGCCCCTTGTCCGAAACCAGGCCGCATCCCCGTTCCTATGGCACTTTTCCCCGTTTCCTTGGTAAATATTGCAGGGAAGGAAAGCTCATGGATTTTTCGGCAGCTGTGAGAAAAATCACCTCACTGCCTGCATCCAGGCTCGGCTTGAAGGAAAGGGGACTTCTTGTCCCGGGATATCACGCCGATGTGGTGGTTTTTGACCCGGCAACGGTCATTGACAGGGCCTCTTTTGAAGATCCGCACCGTTTCCCTGAGGGCATCCCGCATGTATGGGTCAACGGGGTACACACCATCCGGAACGGCTCGCATACCGGCGTTCTGGCCGGGATGGTCCTTTAGGGTGTGAAATACAGCAGCCTGCCTTCCACCTGTATATAGCCCATCCTTTTCAGGGCGGCAACATAACGGTTCATTTGCCTGTGATGGGCAGGGTCGGGCTTCCCGAATTTGTAATCCAGTACCACTACCCTGCCGTCCTTTTCCATTATCCGGTCTGGACGCTGTTTTCCCGACGGCCCCAGTATGGAGGACTCGTTCCTGGCAGTCCAGGAACCATCAAACCATAATGAAACTTGTGGGTCCGAGAGTGTTTTCTCAATGATCCGGGCGAAACCCGTAACTGTCTCCTTGTTGCCCGAGAGTTCTCCTTCCATGACCAATTCTTCCAGCACGCCTGCCAGATCTTCCTGCTTTTCCAGGCGCGCAAGGGCTTTGTGCAATACAATACCCCATTGTCGCATTGAGTCCCCGGCAGCATATTCAAAATCATCTTCACTGTAAACCAGTTTCAATTTGTTCCTGAAATCGCCCGAGGGATAAGCCCGGGGCCTGAATCCATGACTGTCATCTGCCGTGCTCTGCCTTGCCGGAGTCTGTTGCTCGCCGCAGGTCCATGCAAGGTCCCCGTCCTCCATTGTCTGAAAAAGGGCTTTTCTTATATGAAAGGATATGTCAGTGCTTGATGATTTTTCATTTTCAGGCAGGAAGATATACAATTCCTCCCTGGCCCTGGTTATGGCCACATAGAGTAAATTCAGGGAATCCAGGTTTCTCTGCGTATGTTCCATAAAGTAATCCCTGGCAAAATACGTATTAAGGAGCCTGTCGTTGTATAGAACAGGTAATTGTTCCGGCTGGTTGAATGGCTCACGGGAAGTGCCGGCCCAGATCACTTGGCTGCCCGACCGGGAATCAAGCGGCCAGTTACAAAAAGGTACTATGACGACCTTGGCCTCCAGTCCTTTGGCTTTATGAATGGTCAGCACCCTGACAGCCTGGACGGGAAGGCCTGTGGAGAGCATTTTTTCTTTTCCCCTCTCATACCACCAGTTCAGGAAGGCGTATACCCCGCCTCCTTCCCTGCCGGCAAACAAGAGCAACATGTCGTGCAATTCCTGAAGGTAAGGCAAGGCCTCAAGGCGGCCGGTCCAATCCATCCTTTGCATGATGGCTTCAAATGCATCTGCCAGGGGCAGGTAACGCAAGCGATCCAGGAACTCCCTGTCATCGGACACTTCAGGTTTTCCAAAGCCGGACAACAAAGAGGAAGCAACCCTGGCATTGGTCGTATCATGCCTGTAATGTGCCTGTTTGAGTAAAGCGATCACAAGGTTGACAGCGGGAGAAGACGCCAGAAAGAGCGAGTCTTCTGACACCACACGGGGACAGGGATGCCCTTCCCCTTTCCCGGTATTGGTGTTCCTTAAGAAATGCCGCGTAATGGTACGTGCATTCTCCCTGGACCTGACCAGGATCAATATATCGGAAGGACTGTACCCCCTGGAGAGCAATGATCCCAGCAAATCCTGCAATGAAGAGAGAGCCTTTTCCGTAGTGTCTTTTTCCGCTTCAGCCGAGAAGGTGTTGACCTGCACATATCCGTGCGGGTCTTCCGTCCTGTCCCCGGGTGTATGCAAGGTGTGATCCCTGTACGCGACATGCAACATTTGTTCGAAATACTCGCGATCCCCAGTCTCCAGGTTGCCGCAGGCACTGGTTTTTTTCCTGACCTCTTCTGTGATTGTTTCTATAACATTATCTATCAGAGTATTAACAAAACCAATGATTTCCCGGCCACTTCTGCGGTTTGTGTTGAGGGTATAAAAATCCACCCCCTGCCGGATAAGCTGCGGGTCTTTTGCAATTTCCTCTCCCAGTATCTTCCAGTCGCTGTTTCTCCAGCGGTATATGGACTGTTTGACATCCCCAACAATGAGTGAATCTGATCCCTGTGACAACCCGTTGACAAGCAGCGGGTGCATATTCTTCCACTGCAGATACGATGTGTCCTGGAATTCATCCAAGAGAAAAGAATCATACCCTGCCCCTATCCGCTCATAAATGAAAGGGGTGTTCCCGTCACCTGCCAGCTGGCTGAGCAGGTACGTGGAATCGCCTATGTCAAGCGTGTTGTCCTCTTCCTGGACCTGGCGCATGGTGGTGATGACATCTGCCAGCAGTCCCATTTGCGGCAATTGTTCCCTGATGGCTACAGCGGTTGCATATTGCTGGTAATGGCTATGGTAATGATCCACGATGCTCCTCAGTACGGGCATCAGTACCCGTTGCATTGTTTCCAGGCCCGTGGGTGAATTCTTGTTATGCCAGACGGCTTCAGTTCCATCCACTGCCTCCAGTACACGTTTTCCGGGTATGAAGGTGTCCACGGCGGGATAGGGATCCGTCAACTTTTCAAAATACCGGGCAAAGGAAGATACTTTGTTGGGAAAATCGGTCGTGGAAAATCCCCTGGCAGATATCAGCTCCAGTGCCTGTTTTCCCCAGGCGGCCATCCGTTGCTCAAATTCATCAATTATGAGCTGGCATTTACCCATGAAATCCCGCAGGAATTCCCGGTCCGAGATTTTTTTGGCAAAAGGCTCCCCCATGGTCCTGAACGATTCGCGTGTAGCCTGGAAACCCACCTGTCTGAGCAGGCGGAGCGCATCCCACCGGTCCGACCTGGCAATCTTTTCATTGATCAGGTCTGTAAACCACAAGCGGAGTGCATCATCCTGCGTGATACGGGTGATCATTTTGCGGGCTGTCTTATCCAGGAGGTACTCCGTGTCCGTATCCACGGAATAACCCGTGCCCAGACCGGCTTCCATGACAAAGGAGTGCAAAACCCGCTGGAAAAAAGCATCCAGGGTGGATACAGAAAACCAGGAGTAATTGTGCAGGAGCGTCTTGTGGACTGTGGCAGCGCGCGCTGCAAGTTCTTCAAAGGGAAGGCCTGTTTCCGCGCAAAGATCGCTTCCCAGGGCGGAGACTTTTCCCGCAGCCAGTGATTCCAGGGTATCCAGGATCCTGGTTTTCATTTGGTCTGTGGCCTTATTGGTAAAAGTCACGGCCAGTATTCCGTAAAAGGCACGCGGATCGAAACGGGCAGCGTTGCCCAGCAACAGGGAAAGATACATCAGGGTCAGGCGATACGTTTTGCCTGTACCTGCCGATGCCCTGTATACTTTAAGAGCCATTTGCGCTTCCTCCCAGGAGGTATGCCTGAATGAACCCGTTCAGGTCTCCGTCCAGTACAGACTGTGTATCGCCCATTTCATAACCGGTACGGTGGTCCTTGACCATTTTATAGGGATGCAGTGTATAGGATCTGATCTGCGAACCCCATTCGATTTTTTTCTTTTGGCCTTCCAGCTGGGCTTCCTTCTCGCGACGTTTCTCGAGCTCTATCTCGTACAAATGCGATTTAAGGATACGCAGGGCATTCTGCCGGTTGTCGAACTGGCTTCTTGTTTCCGTATTCTCGACTACGATCCCCGTTGGAATGTGGCGGACACGCACCCCGGTTTCCACCTTATTCACATTTTGTCCCCCCGCTCCGCTGGAACGGTAGGTGTCCCACTCCAGATCGGAGGGGTTGATCTCAATTTCAATGGTGTCGTCAACGGCAGGATACACAAATACAGAGGAGAAAGTGGTCTGTCTTTTCCCCTGGGCATTGAATGGTGATATCCGCACCAGGCGGTGCACCCCATTCTCGGCTTTCAGATAGCCGTAGGCATAGAGGCCTTCAAATTCCAGGGTGCAGGACTTGATACCGGCCTCTTCTCCATCCAGGATGTTGTGCACCCTGACTTTATAGCCATTCCTTTCTCCCCAGCGGACATACATCCGCATGAGCATGGCAGACCAGTCATTGCTCTCGGTTCCCCCAGCCCCGGAATTGATCCTGAGCAAGGCGCCCATGGTATCGCCCTCGTTGCCGAGCATGCTTTTCAGCTCTTCTTTCCTTAACCATTCCAGCACTTTGGTTATCTGGGCGTCGAGTTCTTCCTGGGGGGCTTCCAGCTGGTCAAGAACCTGCAGGTCGTCCAGACCTTCTTTGATCCTGTAATATGCTTCCAGCGAAGCCTTCAGCAAAGATTGTCTCCTCAGGAGCGCTTTGGCCTCTTTGGGCTTTTCCCAGAAACCAGGCTGTTGCGAGGTTTCTGTCAATGTCTTCAACTCTTTTTCCCTGGCCTCTACGTCAAAGAAACCTCCTCAACCGCTGCCCGCGCTGCAGCAGGTTTTTATAATTGTCCTCGTTGTATATCATAATGGCACAAAGTTAAGCTTTTAATTGTTTTCTTCTTACTTTCCAGTCCGGAAGCTCCCTTTGCAGCAAGGCATAAAAGTTTTTTCCATGGTCAGGGTGAATCAGGTGACATAATTCGTGCACGATAATATATTCAATGCATGCATCGGGCTTATAAAACAGTTTCAGGTTGAGCGTGATCCTCCCCGTAGATTTTGAACAACTGCCCCAACGGGTATTCATGTTCCGGATGGTCCACCGTTTTGGGGAGACATTGTATTGTTCACGAAAATGCTCCACCCAGGGAGAAGCAATGGTGTGAAACTTAAGTTCTGCCTGTTTTTTTATCCGGTTCAACTCCGGTCCAGAAGGGGGCAGTACCTGTTCCTTTTCAAGTGCCTGCTGCCTGGAGCGTATCCACGATGCCTTGCCGGACACCATGCGGATCACTTCCGAGGAAGAGAGCCAGAAAGGAGCCCTTACGTGTACTGTCCTGTCCTTCTTGACGGTCAGTCCCACAGATTTGCGGGCACTCCTGGTCAGGGTGAAAAGAATGTCACCAGCCTGTAACGTCACCATCTATAAAAAAAAGCTGCCTTCGTACGAGACAGCTTTAGATTTGTTTACTGATCAGCGTTTGTAATCCAGAGTGGATAGATTAAGTGTGGATTACGCAACAGGAGTGTGAATTACGAAGGTGAAAATTTCCTGGAAAATATCCCAGATTTGGTTAATGACCGTCCAAAAATTGTCAGCCCATTCTCCTGCATTACCAAAAAGAGTGGTCCAGAGATTTGCCAAAGCATTGTAAATCGGTTGCAAATTGAAATCTAAAATTGTCATGACGTTAGTATTTTAGTTAATAAAGTAAATGGCTACTTATATGAAACACAAATATAACAAGTTTTTTAATTAACCAAAAAATTATTCATGCTTTGATTCATTAATTTTTCCCAGACAATCAACAATCTGAGCATAACTGTAACCCCTGCCCAGACCAAAACGCACCAGGGCGGCGTAACGCTTGCGGGGATCTTTTTCCCTGAAACTCCGGTGCTTTTTAAGGGCTTCTGTCAACCTTTGCCGGATCTGCTCTTCCCCCAATCCGGACAATGCCTTTTCTATTACCTCTTCTGGTATTTCTTTAATCCTTAACATATTGTAGATCTTCCGGGGGCCCCATCCCTGCAAATTGGACTTATCCCTTGCGTAGGCTGTTGCATAACGTTCCTGGTCCAGGAACCTTTCCTTTTCCAGTGCATTCAGGATGGCTTCTGTTTCCGCAGGGGATACGCCTGCCTGCTCCAGTTTCAGGCGGATATCCGCCCTGCATTTTTCACTGCGGCTGCATAAAGCCTGCATACGGGCCAGGTGCTTATTGTATGTTTCCTGTTCCATCATTTTTCGTTTTTTTTTACGCTCAACTGGCCACAGGCAGCCAGGATGTCCTCGCCCCTGGAAGCACGCACCGTTGCCACCAGGCCGGCCCTGTTCAGACGGGTCATGAAGGCGTTCACTGCCGGCTCGGCAGACGGCCGCATGGGGAAACCTTCTATGGCGTGGAAACGTATCAGGTTGACCCGGCATTCCAGGCCGCGCAGGAGTTGCAACAGGGCGGCCGCGTGCCTTAGCGTATCGTTCCAGCCGTCGAACAGGATGTATTCAAAGCTGAGCCGCCGCTGTCCCGAAAAATCATATTGACGTAATTTCTGTACGACACTGCTTATGGGAAAGGCTTTCTGGACAGGCATGATCTGTGCGCGCTGCTCATCATAAGGACTGTGAAGGCTGATGGCAAGGTGTGCCTGTGTCTTTGCCATAAAGTCATCCAGCACAGGCAATATGCCGGAAGTGGAAACGGTGATGCGCCTGGGGCTCCAGGCAAAACCCCAGTCAGCGGTGAATATTTCCAGGGACCTGAGCACCTGGTCCCAATTGTCCAGGGGTTCTCCCATGCCCATGTATACAATATTGGTCAGCCGGTCTGTTTCTCCGGTTCCCAGGAACTGTCCCACTATTTCTCCGGCAGTCAGGTTGCCTGCGAAACCCATGCGCCCTGTCATGCAGAAAGAACAACCCAGTTTGCAGCCAACCTGGGAAGAAAGACACAGCGTGGCCCGGTCCCCTTCCGGGATCATTACCGCTTCTACCCCGGTCCTGGAAACGCATAAGGTGGGGAAAAGATATTTTTTAGTGCCATCTGTTGACACCTGCACCTGCAACGGTTCAAAGCCGCCCACCTGGTATGTTTCGGCCAGTTTTTCCCGTGCCGCCCTGCTCAGGTTGGTCATGTCTGCGATCTCCCTGACGTGCCTGGCGTATATCCAGTTGGCAATCTGACCGGCAGCAAATGCAGGCAGGCCGTAAGAAGCAGCAATTTGCCGCAACTGCTCCGGATTTTTCCCCAGCAACCATTCTTTCATACTTCAAAGATACGGGTTTTTGTCAGTGAATTTGTATATTTGTCGTATAATCATTAATCAGAATATTATGGCAAAAGTTAGTGCAGAAGAAGTAAAAGCGGAAGGAGTAACCGCCAGTCAGGAAAAAATGAAAGCGCTCCAGGCAACCCTGGACAAGATTGAGAAGGATTTCGGGAAGGGGACCATCATGAAACTGGGAGACCAGCCCAAATGGGACGCATCTGTCATACCGTCAGGTTCCATTGGCCTGGACCATGCCCTGGGCATTGGCGGTTATCCCAGGGGCCGTGTAGTGGAAATATATGGCCCCGAGGCTAGCGGGAAGACCACTTTAGCCATTCATGCCATTGCAGAAGCACAGAAACTGGGTGGCATCGCAGCATTTATCGATGCTGAACACGCCTTTGACCGCAATTATGCGCAACAGCTGGGTGTCAATGTGGATACCCTGCTCATATCCCAGCCCGACAACGGGGAACAGGCCCTGGAAGTGGCAGACCACCTGATCCGCTCCGGAGCCATTGACATTGTGGTCATTGACTCGGTAGCCGCCCTGACTCCCAAAGCCGAGATAGAGGGAGAAATGGGGGATTCGAAAATGGGGCTCCAGGCACGCCTGATGTCACAGGCACTCAGGAAACTGACAGCCAATATCAGCCGGACCAATACCTGCTGTGTCTTTATCAACCAGCTCAGGGAAAAAATCGGGATCATGTTCGGCAACCCCGAAACAACCACCGGGGGGAACGCCCTGAAGTTTTACGCTTCGGTGCGCGTGGATGTTCGCCGTACTACTCAGCTCAAGGATGGGGAGGATCCAACAGGCAACCACGTTCGCGTAAAAGTGGTCAAGAACAAGATGGCCCCTCCTTTTAAAAAAGCCGAGTTTGACATCATCTTCGGAGAAGGTATTTCGCTCATTGGAGAGATCATAGACCTGGGCGTTGAATTCGAGATCATCAAAAAAAGCGGATCCTGGTTCAGCTACGGGGAAACAAAGATCGGACAGGGACGCGATGCCGTCAAACAGATACTCAAAGACAATCCGGAACTGAAGGAAGAGATCGAGGCCAAAGTCCGTGCTGTCATGCAGCAACAGAAATGACAATGCGTTAAGCACTGGTCATCATCAGATCTGCAATGACCATTGCAGTTACAGCTTCCACCACGACAGGAACACGAAGGGCAAAGCAGGCATCATGCCTGCCTTTGCCTCCCACCGTGGGGGTAGGCTTGACGGCCACCTGGAATGAAACCATATCGCCGTTTGTAATACCTCCGGCTATTCCCCCTATATGCGGGTTTTGTGATCCCATGAGCAACGATTCGTCGAATCCCAGTCCAAAAGTGATCCCCTTGACTCCGGGAATGGAAAAAACACCATGGGACAATAACGACTCTACCGAATCAAAGAAAGGATTCCCAAGGCCGGCGGGGATATTGGTCACTTCACAGGAAATGACGGCCCCCAGGGAATCAGCCTGTTCCACTGCCTGTTCAAGCAGGGTGTTCACTTCCCCGGGAAGTGCTCTTTTGTCAATAACAGGTATGCCTCCCACCTGCGTCAGGAATGCTGTAATGGTCATATCCGGGAACCTGCCGGCCAGGATCCTCTTGGCCACCACACCTGCCGCAACCAGTGGCAGGGTCAGCCTGCCTGAAAAATGCCCTCCTCCCCGCGGGTCCTGGAAACCACGGAATTTAACATCTCCCGTGTAATCAGCTGTTCCCGGCCTGTGAGGAAGTTTCTGTACAGGATCACTGTCCTCTGAGGGCAGGTAATCCTGTGATCTGGCATCCCGGTTCAAAAATGATATGCACAAGGGGCTTCCCGAGGTGTATCCCCTGTACATACCGCTGCGGATGAGAGGTTCATCTGCCTCCTGGCGCCTGGTGGTGCCCGGAGCTCCGCTTTTCCGGCGCGCAATATCCTCCTGAAAGTCAATTTCCGATAGCAGGATGCCCGGAGGCACGCCGTCCAACAGTACTCCTACTTCCGGCCCGTGTGATTCACCGTATACGGCAACCCTGAAATTTCTTCCGAAGACATTCATGATAAGGGTATTCTTATATTATTCAATTCTTCCCAAAAATCAGGAAAAGATTTTGCCACAGTATGCTTGCCTTCAATTTCAATGGGTTTTTCGGCGCCCAGGGCTGCAATGGCCAGCGACATGGCTATGCGGTTGTCTCCCCTGGCGGAAATGCGCGCCCCTCCCGGAAGGACGCCTCCCTTTATCACCATGTTGTTCCCTTCCAAACGTATGTCCGCACCCACTTTTGAATATTCTTCCAGCAAGGCCAGGGCCCTGTTTGATTCCTTGTGGAAGAGCCTGTCTATACCGTGAATGGTGGTGGTCCCTTTGCAGTGAACTGCCAGCGCGACCAAAGGCGGGAACAGGTCGGGACATTGCTGCGCATCAAAACTGAAGCCTTGCAAATTATCATTCTTGTATACCTTCAACTGATTGGCCGATCCCCAGGCCCACGAACCGCCTGCCTTACCGACTGCTTCCAGTATCGCTTTGTCGGCCTGCAGGCTGTCCTTCCACAAGGGAGAAATCCGAAGGTCTCCGAACATGGCCGCTCCCACAATAAAATTCGCCCCTCCGCTCCAATCGCCCTCAATATCAATCTTGTGTGCCCGGTAGGATTGCCTCCCGGGAATATGGAACACTTTATAATTATCATGTGTTGCACGTACGCCAAAAGACTCCATCACATTCAATGTCAGGTCAATATATGGCTGGCTTGCCAGATGCTCCACTTCCAGTATGGAGTCCTTCTCGGCCAGGGGCAAAGCCATCAGAAGCCCGCTCAAAAACTGCGAACTGCCCCCGGCGTTGACCTGGTATTTTCCCCCCCTGAGCGGACCTTGCACCAGCAATATGGGACGCGACAGGCTCAGTGAAGAATCACGTGGTTCCCACCTGCCTGTTTCTTTCAGGTTTTCCATGATCGATAAAGTGGGAAGGGTGTTGAGGCTTTCACACCAGCATCCGAGCTCTCGAAGTCCCTGGATGACGAAATCCACAGGTCTTGTGATGAGGGTGGTTCGACCCCTCAGGCAATAGATATAGGACGAAAGGGCCACGATGGGAGCAAACATCCTCAGGGCAAGGGCAGATTCCCCGCAGTCGAGCTGGCGTCTTGAATGATCCCTTCCCGGCGGAGCCATATTGGGCCAGATATCTTCCTTCGCGAATTGTGAACCCACAGACCGGACCACGCGGTACGCAGCCTGTACATCTTCACAGACCTGGGTCCCGTCCTTAGGCCAGGCTCCTTTGAGCAAGGTATCGCGACTGGACAGGAATATTGCCGCCAATACCCTAATACTCATGCTTTTAGATGGCGGCAGTGTTACTTTACCCTTAAGCGAACCTTTTGAAATGGTTATCATATTATACAAAGATAACATTTACCCAAAAAAGACTAACTTTGTTGGTTGAATTTTCAATCTCCTTCCTATGAAAACTGTTCTGAGCGGCATACGTTCCACGGGCCACCTGCATCTGGGCAATTACTTCGGGGCTCTCCGGAATTTTGTCCAATTGCAGCATCAGGCCAAATGTTATTTCTTTGTTGCCGATCTCCATTCCCTGACAACGCATCCCAAACCGGATGATTATCTCTCCGGCGTGAAGACCATCCTTTCTGAATACCTTGCATCCGGACTGGATCCGGAAAAGTCCACCCTGTATGTGCAAAGCAGTGTTCCCCAGGTTTGTGAATTGTATGTGCTGCTCAATATGCTCACATACAAGGGAGAACTGGAACGCACCGCCTCTTTCAAGGACAAGGTGCGCCTGAACCCGGACAACGTCAACGCCGGACTGCTGACCTATCCGGTCCTGATGGCCGCTGATATCCTGATTCACCGTGCCAACTGGGTTCCTGTGGGTAAAGACCAGGAACAACACCTGGAAATCACACGGATGCTGGCAAGAAGATTCAACAAGTTGTACGGGGCAGAGGTTTTCCCTGAACCCGAAGCTTACAATTTTGGAGGCCACCTGGTCAGGATCCCCGGCCTGGATGGCAGCGGGAAGATGGGCAAGAGCGAAAACAACGGCATTTACCTGGTGGATGACCAGAAGACTATAACAAAAAAAGTGATGCGTGCCGTAACCGACACTGGGCCTGTAAATCCGAATGATCCCATGAGCCCGGGGGTTGCCAACCTCTTCACACTGCTGGGCGTGGTATCCGAACCTGAAGTGGTTGCATATTTCCGGGAACAATACGACAAATGCACCATTCGCTATGGTGACCTGAAGAAACAGCTGGCAGCCGATATCTGCAAACATACATTGCCCATAAAGGAAAGGATAGAGGAAATATATAACAACGGGCCCTATCTGAAGTACGTTATTGAAAAAGGAACGGAGGAGGCCCGTACTTCTGCACGCGCCACCATGGAACTGGTACGTGATGCGGTCGGATTCAAAACTTTCTGATGATAAATCAGGCCACCATAGAACGCATCCTGGAAGCTGCTCCCATAGAGGCAGTGATTGGCGAATACGTCACCCTGAAAAAACGAGGCGCCAATTACATAGCCTGTTGCCCTTTCCATAATGAAAAAACCCCTTCTTTTTCAGTCTCTCCATCCAGAGGTATCTTCAAATGCTTTGGTTGCGGGAAGGCAGGCAATGTGGTCCGGTTTATCATGGAACACGAGCAGCTGACCTATGTGGAGGCGTTGAAATTCCTTGGCAACAAATACAACATTCCGGTGGAGGAAAAGGAGGAAACGCAACAGGAGACAGAATCACGCCTGAGAAGGGACAGCCTTTTGCTGGTCAACGGCTATGCCCGTGATTTCTATTCCAATTACTTGTGGGAAGAAAAAGCCGGGCAGGACGCCGGGCTGAGCTACTTCAGGGAACGCGGGTTTACCGAGCACGTGATCAGGCATTTTCAGCTGGGTTATGCCCCTGCCGGCAAAGACACCTTCACCCGGGCAGCCCTTGCAGCCGGATACAAACCGGAATTGCTCATTGCCACAGGTCTGACCATTCACTTTCCTGAACGCGATAACAAACCTGAAGCCTTCATGGACCGCTACCAGGACCGTGTCATATTCCCTATCCATTCGCTGAGCGGAAGGGTCATAGGCTTTGGGGGAAGGACCCTCAGGAGCGACAAGCAGGTGTCCAAATACATCAACTCCCCCGATAGCGAGGTCTATAACAAAAGCCGCTCCCTGTACGGGATCTATTATGCAAAACAGGATATCGTGAAGGGCGGGAAATGCTATCTTGTTGAGGGCTATACGGATGTCATCTCTCTGTTCCAGGCCGGAATCACGAACGTTGTCGCCTCTTCGGGGACATCGCTGACCGTTGAACAAATCAGGCTGATCAAACGTTTCACACAGAAGGTCACCGTGCTTTATGACGGGGACGATGCCGGGATCAGGGCTTCCATCCGGGGTATAGACATGTTGCTGGAAGAAGGGCTCCAGGTGAAAGTGGTCAGGTTCCCGCAGGGGGACGATCCAGATTCTTTCGCCCGCTCTCACAACGCCCGCGAGACACTTGATTTCCTGGAAAAAAACGAGACCGATTTCATTCATTTCAAGATCGCACTGATGGCCGATGAAATGAAGGATTCCCTGAAAAAATCGGCCCTGATACGGGAAGTGGTGGAAAGCATTGCCATCATCCCCGATGCCATCACCAGGACCGTTTACATAGAAGAATGCAGCCGTCATCTTGATATCGAAGAAATGATCCTTACGCGGGAAGTGGCCAAAATCCGGAAAAAAAGAACCGAATGGGTAAACCGTCCTTCTTCCTACCCGCCACCGCCACCCCTGCCCCCCGGTGAAGAAAACATACAGGAAGCGGAACTAAAGCCGGGGAGCGGTGAGTTGAGCCGGTGCGAGCAGGACATTCTCTATTACCTGATCAAATTCGGGCAAACCATGATTGAAGACATGACAGTGTCTGAGTTCATACAAAGGGCCCTTGCAGAAGACGAGCTGGAATTCCAGGACCCGTTTTTTGCAGGCATATTCCGTGAATACGCAACTCTTACGGGAGATGACGAAGCAAGAAAGAAATTTTTCATCCATCACGAAAGTCCTTTGATATCCCAACACGTACTGGATCTGATAAGCAATCCGCATCCCATCAATGTGAAGGTATTGAGGGAGAGCCTGCCCCTGGAAGAGCCCATGTTGAAGGAAAATGTCACAAAGGCCCTGCTGGTGTATAAACTGAAAATCGTGTCGCTTTCCTGTGCGGACCTGACAAGGGACCTGAGACAGGCGCAACAGCTGGGTGAAGAAGAAAAAATCCAAACCATACTGAAGGAACTGGCTGTCATGATGGATGTCAGAAATTCATTTGCACGGGAGTTGAACCGATTGAAATAAATAAACTTTTTTCGATGAAGCAGCAAGAATTCAAACGTTACCTGGTCACATCGGCCTTACCTTATGCCAACGGGCCCATCCATATCGGACACCTGGCCGGTGTCTACATCCCGGCCGACATTTATGTGCGTTACCTAAGGCTTTGCGGCAGGGAGGTCTGTTTTGTAGGCGGATCCGATGAGCATGGCGTTCCTATCACAATCCGTGCCAGGCAACAGGGAGTAACGCCTCAGGATATTGTGGACAAATACCATTTCCAGATCAGGGAATCGTTCAGCCGGCTGGGCATATCCTTTGATGTGTATTCAAGAACAAGCTCAAAGATCCATTACAAGACGGCCTCGGATTTTTTCAGACATCTTTATGACAACGAGAAACTGCTGGAAAAAGAGACCGAACAATTCTATGACCCCGAAACCCAGACATTCCTGGCCGACCGGTATATCGTGGGGACATGCCCCCACTGTTCCTACAGTGATGCGTACGGGGACCAGTGTGAAAAATGCGGTTCCACCCTATCCCCCGACGAGCTGATCAACCCCCGTTCTTCCATCAGCGGAAGCGTTCCCGAGAAAAGGATGACCAAACACTGGTACCTTCCCCTGGATGCATACGAGCCCTGGCTCAGGAAATGGATCCTGGAGGGCCATAAAGAATGGAAATCCAATGTTTACGGGCAATGCAAATCATGGCTGGACAACGGATTGCAGCCCAGGGCGGTGAGCCGCGACCTGGACTGGGGCGTTCCTGTCCCGGTGGAAGGCGCCCAGGGAAAAGTCCTCTATGTCTGGTTCGATGCGCCTATAGGATACATATCAAATACCATAGAACTGTTTCCCGATAGCTGGGAAAAGTGGTGGAAGGACAAGAACACCAAAATGGTCCATTTCATAGGCAAAGACAACATTGTATTTCACTGCATCGTATTCCCTGCCATGCTCAAGGCGCACGGAGGATACATCCTGCCGGACAATGTACCGGCCAACGAATTCCTGAACCTGGAAGGCGATAAGATCTCAACCTCGCGCAACTGGGCCGTATGGCTTCACGAATACCTGAACGAGCTCCCCGGCAAAGAGGACGTTTTGCGTTACACCCTCTGTTCCACCATGCCCGAGACAAAGGACAATGATTTCACCTGGAAGGATTTCCAGGCTCGCAACAACAATGAACTGGTGGCCATCCTGGGTAATTTCGTGAACCGGGCCGTTGTTCTTACCCACAAGTATTTCAACGGACTCGTTCCCGCTGCAGGTATTCCTACAGATTACGACCAGGAAGTGATGCGGTCTGTCCCGGGGATAGCCTCGGCCCTGGAAGACAACCTGGAACATTACCGTTTCAGGGAAGCCCTGAAGGAGGCTATGAACCTGGCGCGGCTGGGAAACAAATACCTGGCCGATACCGAGCCCTGGAAGGTGGCCAAAACCGATATGGAGCGCGTGGCAACCATCCTGAACTTTTCACTGCAGCTCTGTGCACGGCTGACAGTGGCACTGGATCCCTTCCTGCCATTTACCACGATCAAACTCAGAAACATTCTGAATATGCCCCAGGCCCTGTCATGGCAGGACCTTGCCCGGGAAACTCTGTTGCCCGGCGGGCACCGGCTGAACGAGCCCGTGTTGCTATTCGACAAGATTGACGATGCCACCATTGAAACCCAGATGGCAAAACTGAAAAAGACCGAACCGGTAAAAAAGGATGTGGCCCCGGCCCTTCCTGAATGCAGTTTTGCCGATTTTGAGAAAATGGACATCCGGGTAGCTACCGTGTTGCAGTCAGAAAGGGTTCCCAAAACGGACAAATTGCTTAAGCTGACAATAGATACGGGACTGGACCAAAGGGTCATCGTTTCGGGCATTGCCCAGTATTACACGCCGGAAGACATGGTCGGGAAACAGATCTGCATCCTGGCCAACCTGGCCCCCAGGACAATCCGGGGTATTGTATCGCAGGGAATGATCCTGATGGCCAAAGAACCGGGAGGCAATATGCGGCTCATATCTCCCCTGGAAGGCATATCCGACGGCGCCGTAGTAGGTTAGTAACAGAACATTTCATACGCGACTATACCTGTTACCTGCTGAAAATCTTTTGTAGTTGTTCTGTGGTGTTGAAACGCGTCAGGGCAAGCATCAGCAGGATCCTTGCTTTTTGCGGACTGAGCATGCCGCTTACGATTTGCCCGTCAAAAGGATTTTCTACATCAAACGTCACTCCGCCGGCCAATACTCGCGTGGCGCGGACAACAAAGACGCCCTGTTCCAGGCAGTGTTGAATGCCCGCTTCAATTTCCTGTGAATAATTCCCATGCCCGACGCCAGCAACGACAATCCCGTCCACGCCGCTATTCAGCAACGCATCTATAAGACCTGCTGTGGCTCCGGCATAGGAGAGGATGATTTCTACCCGGGGAAAAAACTTTTTACTCTGTTTTTCTGCCAGTTCCTGCAGTTCCTCTGTATTGCATGTCAATTGTGTCCAGAGGCGGCCTGCCGGTTCCCTGAAAAAGAGGGGATTCCCTCCACGTATTAAACCAAGAGGGCCGTGATCGGGGCTTTTAAAGGCATCGGGATTGACCGTATGCACTTTTGTGAATTCAGCCGCGGAATAAATATTATCGTTCATCACAGCCATCACCCCCCTGTTCCGGGCAGCAGGATGGGCTGCCAGGCAAACGGCATTGAACAGGTTGGCGGGGCCGTCAGCGCCCAGTGCGTTTGCAGGCCTCATGGCTCCTGTTAGAACCACCGGATTGTCGTAGCCTAGTACCAGGTCCAGGAAGAAAGCCGTTTCTTCCATGGTGTCGGTGCCATGTGTAACCACCACGCCGTCGCATATGCTGTTTTTGAACAGGGAATCAATCATAGAGGCCAGGCGGATCCATATTTCCGTTGTCATATGCTGGCTGGCAATGTTGCACAGTTGCATTCCGGTTATGGTGGCGGTTTCTGATATCCCTGGAGCCTGAGCCATCAAGGCATCCACGGTGAGCTGGGCCGGATCGTATGATGTACCCGTTGCAGAAGAAGCCATTCCGGCTATGGTCCCGCCAGTTGCTATTATGGTTATTCTCGGCTTGGGAACAGATACCGGCAGGTGGCCGCTGCCCTTTGCCTGGACAAACCATAGGGAGAGGATTGCAAATAATATACATTTCTTCAGGCTACATGTATTCAGAGACATGATCAGTTTTCTTACCTTTGTTTTCTTTAATGTAAAAATAAGGAATTTCTAAATGTTTGACCGCTCCTCATATGGTAATTTTTCCAAATGGAGACACTCAACCTGATCTTTATGGCCATAGGCCTGGCCATGGACACTTTTGCCGTATCCATATGCAAGGGTATGGGACATTCCCGGATGAACTGGTTGAACGCTTTGAAAGCCGGCCTTATCTTCGGAGGCTTTCAGGCACTTATGCCGTTGTTGGGTTACCGGGCAGGATCCAGGTTTCAAAATCAGATAGAAGCGGCTGATCACTGGATTGCTTTTGGATTGCTGGTGTTCATCGGAGGTAAAATGATTGTGGAATCTTTCAGGCATGACAAGCCCGTTGACTGTTCGTTCGGGATTCGTTCCATGTTGCCACTGGCCATTGCCACAAGCATAGATGCCCTGGCAGTAGGCATTTCCCTGGGTTTTCTTCAAACAGATATAGTCAAAGCCGTTATACTGATTGGCTCGGTCACTTTTCTTTTTTCTTTTGCCGGGGTGAAACTGGGACATGTGTTTGGCTCCCGCTTCAGTTCAAAAGCCGAGGTTATCGGAGGAATCATCCTGGTCCTGATAGGTGTGAAGATCGTGCTGGAACACACCGGGATCCTTTAGATAAAGGCAGGTGGCTATTTGTTATCTGATCTCATTTTTCTGCGAAAAAAAACCACGGCCAGCATGAAAAAAACAAGAGCATAAAGGCAGGCGACTCCCAGATGAACCCAGGTATCATCCTGCCGGCCGGACAATACAATACGGGAAGCTTCTATGGCATGAGAAAACGGTAAAAGATCCGTTATTTTTTCTATCGTTTCTCCCAGGATTCTCAGGTCCATCCATGCACCGCCCAATAATGTACTTGAAATGATGTAAATATTACCTAAAGCCAGTACCTGCGTTTCCCGGCATGTTATTCCCAGAAATATCCCAAAAAAAACCGAGAAAAGCACAAAGGGAATAAAGGAAAGAAATGTGTAAAGGAGTTTGACCGAAAAGGGCACTCCTACTAAAAGTCCGGTAACAAGGCAGCTCACTGTTATGATAGCAGTCATTGGCATTACAGGGATAAAATACCTCAGAATGAAATCCCGTGGTTTCAAGGGTGATATGAACAAACGTGTCAGGAAAGATGAACTTTTATTTTTGGCTATAAGCATCCCGAGAGTCATGGTAATAAAGGTAAGCCCGAACACTGTCAGCCCCGGAACAATATTAACCGGTTGAAACACCTCCATGGGAACATTCCGGGATATGATTTAAAACAGGATTATGAAAAATGTGCTTTGCGTCAAAAATCTTGTTAAATTTCAATTAGGTATTCTCGTAATCCTATTAATTTCAAGTTGCAATAAGCCACTAACTCGTGATGTAGCAAAGGATTTAATTATTCAAAAATACGAATTCCCACAAGCGGATATCCGTAATTATAAACTTTCTACGACAAAGGAATATGACCTTATTTCGACAAAAGAAAAAATTAGAACTTCAGATTATACGCCAGCTAAACTTAAATTTTTAAGTGAATTAGAAAATGCCGGATTTATTACTTATTCTTTTGACCTTGTATCTGCTAACGTTTATGGAAGCAGATGGGGTGATGTTGGTGATGAAGCAGGCCGGGGTTTTACCCAAGAAGTTAAAAATTTTACTGGGGAAAAAACAGGTAGAAGGCATACATGTCTTATTAAAGCAATATACAAACATAGTGGTATATTAACGCGCGTAGGCAAACCCGGAGTGCCGCGCAAGAGAAATTTTGAGATTTTCAAAGGCCTGATTTTCTGGTGTTTAATTTTCACAAATTAGGCCTTGCGCGGCACTCCGGGTTTGCCTGACCGGATGAGGAAGGTTCAGTAGGCCCGGGAGCGGCTTTCCCGAATTCGGCGGATCCGGACACAACGGGTTCAGAGGGCTCGGCTTGTTCAGGTTCATCAGAATCAGGAGCGTCGGACTCGGCTTGTTCAGGTTCATCAGAATCAGGAGCGTCGGACTCGGCTTGTTCAGGTTCATCAGAATCAGGAGCGTCGGGCTCGGCTTGTTCAGGTTCATCAGAATCAGGAGCATCGGGCTCGGCCTCGGCCTGCGGACTTCCGGGTGTTTTGCCTTTGGGGAACAAAGACCCACCCATCATGACAAGGGCCGAGATAATCACGACCTGAACCATAAGCGATTTGTTTACCAGTGCCGAGGATTGCTCCATAGGGATGGAAAGGAAAAGCAGTATGGTTATAAGCCCCCTGGGAGCAATAAACCATAACTCCTGGGCTGGAAGTCTGAAGATTTTGAGGAGCAGGTAGCGGAACAAAAAGATGCCTGCGGCAATCAGAAGGGCCCACACAATGGTGTGTGAATTGAGCAACTCGGAGGTTTCCAGAAGAAAGCCAAAGAGAAGGAAGAACGAGGCGCGTACCAGGAAAGTGAATTCAGTGATCAGTTCATGGAAGCGCTTTACTTCGGCACACAGCGCATCGGGTTGTAAGCGCCTGATTAACCGGTGGCGTCTGAGTACATTAATGTTACCAATAATAAGTCCAAAAAGGATAATGAACAGCAAAGCGGGCAAATGCCAGATCTCGGTCACGGCATAGATGAGAATGATCATTAGAATAATGGGAACAAACTTCACATGGTGCTTTATTTTGCTCAGAAGGAAGATCAGCCCGGCAGTAGCCACCACGGTAACCAGCAAAATTATCAGGAATCCCGTGAGGGAATGGATCACAGATCCGGCATCAATTACCTTATTGAAAACAAAGAAGTTGAACAGGACAACACCCAGGATGTCGGAGAAGCTGCTTTCGTAGGTTACAAATTCACGATTGGCAGCACCCAGATTCCTGGAACTCGGAATAGCAATGGCACTGCTGATAACGGCAAAAGGAACTGCATTGGCCAAAGCATCCTTAAATGAAACGATCCCGTCTATCCGGTATATTATCCAGCCCAGGAGCCCGCTTATAATAACCATGGACAGCAGGGCCATAAAAAAGGATTTACCCACCAGTGGAAGTTTTGACCTGTCCACCTCCAGTTCCATGGCTCCATCCAGGACAATGAGTATAAGCCCCATGGTGCCAAGGAAAGGCAACAGGGGCATGAGATTGGGGATCTGCAGGTCAAGCAAAATCGTACCCTGTCTGACTCCCCAACCCAATAAGAGCAAAAGAACAACCGAGGGAATTTTTGTTCTTGCAGCGCTTATATCAAAAATATATGCGAAAAGCAATAGTACACAAAGGGTGATAATAAGCTGAACGGTCATAGCATAACATTCTTATCCGCCATAACAAATATAAATAATTATATATCAAAACGGATACTCATAATTACGCTCCCGGGCAGCGAGGGACCGTAAATATAGCCCGAGTCGCGTTCTGTACTCCCACGTGTAATTGCATTTTAAATTGTTTACAAAGAGTTATTTCGTAGGCACATTTTGCGTTCATGCCACAATACAGGTAGCTGAAGTTTATTGAGTCTTTCTCAGGGCAGTTTCTCCTTGGCTTGTTTTTGTTAAAATCCCAATAATCAGGCTTTAAGGAGATTTGAAGGCTTACATATTTTCTTTTCCCTTCCTTGGTTAATCTCAGCATTAGTGGCGATTCTCCACTTGACAGGGTTTTTGAGCGATAGCATACAACATCTATAATCGTGTTCATCAGCTAGTTAAGTGTTGTGTACCGGTTTACATATTGGTTTACATAACACCATGTTTTGGCCCCAAAAACATATGATTTTTTCAATAAAAAAAGCACCTACGTTTTTCGTAAGTGCTTTAAACTGTGGCTCCTCATCAAGGACTTGAACCTTGGACCCCCTGATTAACAGTCAGGTGCTCTAACCAACTGAGCTAATGAGGAATTTTTTTCCTTTTAGGGAGTGCAAAGATAAACGGTTTTTCCTGAAAGAGCAAAATCTTAGTAAAAAAAGTGTAAATTTGTCCAACTTATGGACACATCCCAGCTTTCATCCCATTGCATAGAATTGCTTCGTACACACAACCGGGTTTCATTGGGAAGCATGGGTAGTTTCATGGCAGAAGATACCCCCGCCACACTTACCAAGAACGGCCACATACTCCTTCCTCCAGGCAGACGGATTTTTTTTCGCGAAAGCGAAACATGGAATGACGGCCTGCTGGAAGAGGCATATGGAGAGAAAGAAGAACTCGGGGCTTTGCTTTCTGATATTTCCAAAAAGCTGGCCAGGGAGAAATCGGTTACATTGCACAGTTTCGGGAAGCTTAGGAAAACGCGCGAGGGAGATGTTTTTTTTGTCATGGATAAGAACGTCTCTGTCAATCCAAATGGTTTCGGGCTGGTTCCCTTGTCCCTGCGTCCGCTGCTCGTCCCTGCCAAGGTCAGGTGCGATCTGCCAAAAGACACGTCTCAGGCCGCAGAGCTGCAGGAGCAGGAAACACCGGACCAACCGGTTCAAAGAACAACGGATGGACCGGCCTTACCCGTGGCAAATAAGATTCCACAAAAAACAACCGTAAATAAACCAAAGAAAAAAGCATCCACCGGTGTTTTGGTAGTTCTTACAGTGATCCTGGTGGTCATATTGTGCCTTATCCTAATCTACATTTTCAGGGATTCCCTAAAACCCTTGCTGGAGCAGATCCTTTATTCTGCAGAGGAGCGGCAGCTTCTTTAGCTATTATTGCTGCAGTGCATTGGGAGAGAAAATATCCTCCTGGAATTTCGTTCCTGTATCTATTTTGTTGATGACCATTTCGGACACACGCTTGTTCTGAACATTTTCCATGACGGTCCTATAGGAAAAATATTTGTTGGCCGTCACGTTTTTATAATCGTGAGAAGTCAGGATCCTCTGCAAATTCCCAGACAGGTCATAGTATTCCACTTTGTAGCACAAGTAGTTGGCTTTATCTATATAGCTGATTGTCCTGCTGAAGCCGTTAGCTTTATTAATTGTCTGATCTTTTCCTTCCGATTGGACTTTCCAGCATGCTTTGCCCTCATGATCTGCAGTGCCCAGCAGGGAGTAATTGAAATCCGCCTGGTTGGGCTTGCTCATATCGGCGTTAGTAAACTCAGTCCCCATAAAGCTTTTGCCCCGTTCGGAACTGATGATCCTCCGTACTTTCTTCAAGGCCGGCATATAGATCCACATGTCATCTTCTGTGTCCTTGTTGTCAAATATAAGCAATGTCGTACCCTGTACATCAGACGGCGCGGTAAAGCGTACCAGTGTCTTGTTCACATCATTGAAAATGCGCGATATCATTGTCAGTTGCCTTACCCGCTCGCTTCCCCTGCTGTCCCTGATATAAATGGTGAAATCCATTTGCATCGTGCCGAGGTCAACCACCTCTCTCGATTTACTGCTGATTTCAGCTGCAGATTGTCCAAATAACCCGGGGGTGCCCGATAAGAGAAGCAGTCCGGTGAAAAGCGATTTTAACAGTAGTTTCATAGTATTGAGTTTCCTTTATTTTTCTAAGAATTTGGGCCTTGTCCAGTAACATATGGCAGGGATCAGGACCAGCGCGCAGACAAGGCACAGGAAGAGTGACAGGATTATCAGAAGGGCAAAAGAGCGGATAAGTGGAAATGCAGACAAAGACAAAACAGCAAAACCCAGCATTACCGAGCTTGCGTTAATGACTATACCCCTTCCGATGGTTTTGAGCGTTGCCTTGATACTCCTTCCATAATTGTTGCCGTGTGCCAGTTCCCATTTTATCCTCCAGAATACATGGATGGTGAAATCCACACCAAGACCGATTGATATTGATGAAATCAAGGCGGTAACAATATCCAGTTCCTTACCAAGCCAGCCCATCAAACCAAAAGTGCAAAATACGGCAAAGGCCAGTGGAATGCTTCCTATCAGACCTGCCTGAAAGCTTTTGAAAATAAGGCTCAGTAAAATAAATATCGCCACAAAGGCCACCAGCAGGGAATAGTATTGGCCTTTCTCTACAGACTCGTTTATGTCGACATCGGTCAGTGTGTAGCCCCCTATGACCGGTTCCAGTGAATCTTCCCGGGCCATCCCCTCGATTTTCGCAAGCAGGCTCCTGATCTCCCCGATGGTCTCGGCTTTGAACTGCACAGTGAGCAGTGTACTCGTATAATCAAAATCCACAAATTGCTCCAGATCTTGAGGATCTCCGCTCATGGAATAGAGTTCCAGGTATTGGGCCACACCCTCCCTGGAATCGGGTATGTGGTCATAACCGGCATCGGTGGAATCGTTCAGGGTTTTGCTTATCTTCCTGATGATGGAGGAAAGAGAGGTGACTGTTCCCACACCCGGCACTTTTTTAAGTTCCTGCTCATATTTATCCAGGCATGCCAGCAACGCGGGATCTTTCACATCACCCTGGAACATCACGTTGAACATTTTGCTCCCTCCAAAGCTGTTGTCCATGATGTTTATGGCCTTGTTGAATGAATGGCTTTGAGGCAAAACATCATTGGAATCAGGGGCTGTCTTGAAAAAGAACAATCCTGCAGAGCAGAATGCCATAAAGAGTATGAAAATGCCAACTATTCTTTTGGGATGACGTGTAATGCCTTCCCCGGCACGTTCGGTTAAAGAAGGAATGAAACCTTTCGAACCGTCTTGCAGGTCTTTGTGAATTCTGCCTTTCTTCAGCAGGGACAAAACTGCCGGGATGAACAGCAAGCTCACCAGCAGCGCAAAGGAAATGCCTATGGCCGAGACGATACCCATCTGCCTGGCGGGCCTGAACAAATGTGCCACCAGGCCCAGGATTCCCACTATTGTGGTCAGTCCGCATAAGGTGACAGGAGTAACCAGGTATCCGGATACTTGTTTGGCCAGTTCGCTGGCTTCAAGATCGGGTTGCGATGCCCGCAGGTCCTGGTAGCGGGCAGCATAATATACCCCGTAATTATTGGCAATGGCAAGCATCATGACAGGAATGATCACACCTATCAGGCTGAATTCCCATCCAAAAACCGGAATCAGGGCCATGGAAATCACAATGGAAAACAACACCACGAAAAATGGCAGCAGCACACTTCTGAGTTCCCGAAAAGAAAAATACAGGATCAAAAACATCACCAGCAGGCCTATTGGCAAAAGCAGCATGATATCACGGCCGATTTTCTTGCTCGCCTCATCCCGTAAAAAGGGACTCCCGTTGATATAGATTTCTTCGTCTCCGGGGTATTTTTGCAGTGTTTCATGGATCAGCTGCATGAGGTGGTCGTCATTGACCGTTTTGTCTGAGCTCAGGATTATCAGTGCGTATTTGAAATCCTCAGAAACCACTACTTTATATACCAGATCATTCTTGCGGATCGCATCCCTGAGTGCCTCACGGTCGTCCTCATTATCGGGAATTCTTTGCACAACAGGGTCCACCACCATACTTCCCTCTTCCGAACGGATATCCTTTCCCTGGAACAACGAGTAGACGCGACCGAATTGTGGCATTATGGACAGGGTATCCGTTATCTTCCTGATCCTGTTCAGCGTTTTTTCATTAAGAACGTCTTCTGTCTGGAAAATAATCAGCAACAACTCATCATTCCCGAAATACTCGCCGATTTTCTTATTGTTTTGTATGGACGGCATGGTCTGGGGCAGGTAAGATTCCAAATCCGGATTGACACGGATCTTTGTCAGGGGAATAATCCCCAGCAGTACCAGTACCAGGGTGACAATTATGATATACCACCTGTATTTAATGACGAAATTAGATAGTCCCATGTTTTAAAAAATCACTTTAAGTTCTGCAAAAGCCCCGTTCATTATGGCTGAAGAATAGCCGTACAATGTTTTTTCTCCCCCCCTCATATAATTGCCACCTACAGCGGCCATCAGGGCATCCGATATCCTCCAGCTCAACTTGGGCCTTACAAACCATTCTTTTGATGTGATATTGTAATAGCCTGTGCATTCAAAAGACAGGACATCGTAGGCAAAAGACCTGGTTAAGGTCAGGGAAACGGCATGGTTGGTCCTTTCCTGCTGATTGAACACTTTGCGGTTGAATAACCTGTTCTCGTAATCTATATACTTCTCGGCGTATTGGACAAGTGACGCCGGGTCATTAGCATTGGGAGAGACCGGAACGGATAACGGGAAAAAATCAAACGTATATTTTCCAATGTATTGGCCTATGACAATACAACCCAACACATTGGTTTCTATTCCAACAACATAGCTTATGTCCGGATTGGGAATGAACATTTTTTTGTCCGGATTTTTCGTATGGTTGTAAGCTGCCTCGGCCCGGACGATCATCAGATTTCCTACAGGTATAGCCAGATCTGCGCCTATCGCGGTTTTCCTGTAAGGTGTGGAGGCAATACGTACCACAGGCTGTGCCGATGTCCAGTTCACTGAAACCACATTGAATCCATGGTACGGGTCATATCCCTGGAACCAGGAAACGGAAGCGCCGAATTCCGGAAAATCAAAATTGGCACGTACAGCATATGTCCCGTTAGCCAGGATCCTTTCAGGGAGCATATCATCCCCGAATAGCAGGTAATTCCCCAGTTCTCCCATGTCAAACAGATCAAACCGGTAATCTGACATTTTGTAAAACGGTATGGCGACAAGTTCAAGATCAATCCCCGGAAGAGGCCTGTACTGCATTTTCAACATGAAATTGGAAAGTTGCTGATCGGCCGGATCCGATGAGAGAAAAAAGTAATCGTTGGGATTTATGTTGTTTGTTGGGTTGAATCCGTCAGTACGCCCCCAGTTGACTATCTGGTTTCCCAGGAAAACATCAAACTTCCGGCTTTTATACCCTGCATATAGTTCCCTGATAAGGAACCGGGTATCTTTTTCGTTATAGAACATGCCTGTGCTGAACCTGATATCAGATACCAGAACGGCGGGGCCTTTCCTGGCCGAGGCCTGCAGCGAAAATTCGGCAAACACGGAAGCCAAATCATAAGCCTTGCTGCCTCCGTAAACAGACCCTCTCCCATAACCATGGATAGCCAGGTCTGTATTCCCATTCCACTGGGCCCGGGCTTGCAATGCCGTACTAATCAGTATGACGAAAAAGAAAAATCGTTTCATGTATCGAAAATTTGTGCAAATGAAGACAAAAGGAATCGAAAATCAATCATTTTTTTAAAAGATGGACAACAATCATCCTTCTGAAATTCTTTTTTTGTATTCCGAGGGCGTTTCGCCCACAGTTTCCTTGAATATTTTATAAAATGAAGATTTATTGGAAAATCCGCACTCGAAACCGATTGCCTCTATGGAATAATGATTCCTGCTGCCTGCCAGCATTTTCTTAACTGCTTCAATACGGTATGAATTGACCAGCCGGAAAAAGTTCTTACCCAGTTCTGTATTCAGCACTTCGGTGAGCTGGTGCTTGGGGAGCTGCAGATCTGCTGAGAGGATGTCCATGTTCAGGTCCGGATTCAGGTAAGCTTTCTTTTCCTGGAAATATGCCAGCACCTGCTTACCGATTTCCTTCCTGGTCTGATCATCCAGAAGGGGTTTTTTATTGTTCTTTTTGTCATTTGATATTTGAAATGCTTCCGGTATGTGTTTTTGCCTGAGACCATAAAAACTCAGCATGTAAAGAAGGAACAACAGAAGGGAATAATTGATTATTTCCGGGATACTGGAATAGTAATCTCCCTTGATGATCAGGACAAATGATATGATATAAGTGAGAAAACAATAAATCACGTAGAAAACAGTAACAGTCATCAGCCATCTGATGTTCTCGTTGGTTTCAATACGGGAAGTCTGATTGAGCAGATTGGCCCGATAATGATAGACCATGGTCAAGCTTAAGGGACTGTATATTAGCCATGATACCAGGCTTGTTATAGCGTAGGAAAAACGGAACATATAGTCTTCCTCATAAACCAGATAATCCCCCATCATCAGGGCAGCGTTGAGGATGTAGGCCAGGATCTTGAAGATCAAGAACGGCAACAAGTGCGCCAGGTGTCTGTATTTTAAGTGGAAACCCGATCTTGTAAGGGACCTGACATATAGGTAAAAAGCTGCATTGGATAATAAATGCGAGCCGGATAACAAGGGTGTTTCATAAAAGTGGTAGTCCAGGCCGGCGGTCAGGAATTCAACGGCCAGCAATACAAGCCATGCGGACAGTATTTTATCCGATACGGTCCGTTCATTTTTTGTGAACATGAGTATGGAAGCAAACAATGCCTGGCAAAATCCTATCCAGACCAGTGTATTCATGTATTGCATACACAAAGATAACAAAACAGAAGACAGTCACCACCAACACAAGAGCCGGGAGCTTTTTATTGTAAGCCGAGGCTCCTCCTGCATGCAATGGGCAGTTGCTGCCCCATGAAGAACCGGGAGCTTTTGTTTTACGCCGAGGCTCTATCTGCTTGTTTTAGGCAGCAGTTGCACTGCAAAGAACAGAGCGCTTTTTGGTACGCCGAGGCTCTATCTGCTTGTTTTAGGCAGCAGTTGCACTGCAAAGAACAGAGCGCTTTTTTGGTACGCCGAGGCTCTATCTGCTTGTTTTAGGCAGCCGTTGCACTGCAAAGAACAGAGCGCTTTTTGGTACGCCGAGGCGCTCAGTTCTTTGCAATGCAGCGACCTTGCCGTTGAGCAGCATTACTGGTCAATAACCGCACGGTGGTCTTTCAAGGCAGATCTTTCAAATTGGTGAGTGTACCAGACCCCTATTACTTGGACAAAAAAGTCAAAATGGTTGAGCTATTCCCGTATCATAAATTGGGGTTGATGAACAAATATACTCATTTGTTTGGTGATTCGTAAGATACTGACTAATTGTTT